>MDTG01145947.1_pt1 | contig 26947 bp, 25 predicted proteins | sample 811421 | NCBI WGS metagenome assembly MDTG01 (sample SAMN05326645, study PRJNA326480) | marine metagenome | isolation source: seawater | place: Pacific Ocean: South East | collected 2011
GAGTCATTAATTGTAAAAGTTGACCTACTTCTGTTTGAAATTGATGTTTTGCCATAAAAATCTCCTGTATTTTTTAATATAATTTATTGTAATTTTATCACAACTTTATAAAAGGAAGCTAAAGTTTTAATAAAAACTAGCACTTTTATACATCAAGTGCTAGTTTTATACTTTAAAAGTTTTATTTCTTTTAAGTAAGTACACAAGAAGTAAACATAAAAAGATTATAATCACTTTATAATTTAAGGATTTAATATGATAAAAAAAATATTTAATACAAAAAACTTTTTTCTTTTTACAACAGGATTTATTGCAATATTTGTAGGAATCGTAGGTGGAGTAGTTGATATCATTCAACCTCAAAATGTTATTGATACAGCAGAACATTTAGGATATCCTTTGTATTTCTTTACACTTTTAGGGGTTTTTAAAATACTAGGAGCTATTGGATTATTTCTGCCAAAAAAATATGATAGATTAAAAGATGTAGTTTATGCAGGTTTTGCTATAGACTTTATTTTTGCGTCTTTTTCTCATTTTAGTGTAAATGATGATTTAATAAAAGTGATTATTCCCTTAGTAATGTTAGGAATATTAACAATCTCATACAAATTAAAAGATAGATAATACAATCTATCTTTTAAATATAAAGCTACATACTTTCTACGTCTGTAACTTCTTTTCCTGATAGTTTTTCTAATTTAGTTTCAACTAAATCTAGAAAATCTGCTCTATTCTTTTCATCCATATTATTATTAAGCATTTCAATAATATATTTAATTCCATTTGCATTTATTTTTTTTACACTTGCTAAATAGTGCACAAATGAAACTATTTGTATATCATCAATAGAATAAAGTTTTTTCGTCTCTTTTTTTAAAGGAAGAAGTCCTTTTTCTTCATACATTTTAAGTGTTCGCACTTTTGCAGTTAAAAGTTCTGCTACACTACTTAAAGGTATTACATCTTTTGTATTATCTAATAAAGCCAATTTTTTCCTTTTGTAATTATCTATTTTTATACTACTTCTAAAACAATTTTTCCAATATGTTTTTTTGTTAAAAACTCTTTTTGAGCTTTTACAATATCTTTCAATTTGTATATTTTAGCAAGTAAAGGTTTAATTTCTTTTCTTTCAATTCTTTTTATCAAATTAGGAAAGACTTCATCTTCAAGAATAGTACATCCAAAGAAGGATAAATCTTTTAAATATAAAGTTCTAATATCAAGTTCAACAATAGCTCCTCCTATTGCTCCTGAAACTGCATATCGTCCTTTGGGTTTTAGAACTTCTAAGAATTCATTCCATTTTTCTCCTGCAACTAAATCTATTACAACTGTAACACTATTTTTTCCTAGAACATCAGGTAAATTATCTTCTCTTGAAACTACTGTAGAAGCACCTAAGGCCTTAATTGTTTCAAACTTAGAAGCAGACGTTATTGCAATAACTTTTGCACCTCTTGCTCGTGCTAGTTGAATGGCTGCACTTCCAACTCCACCTGATGCTCCTGAAATTAAGACGATATCATTTTTATTTACATTTGCACGTGTAAGTAAGTTTTCTGCAGTTGAATAAGAGCATGGAAATGATGCTAATTCAGTATCACTATATTCACTTTGTATTTCATGAGCATGTTCATTTGATACAACAGTATACTGTGCAAATCCTCCATCACATTCACTACCAAAATACCATGGGTTTTCTAATTGGTCTCCATTTACTTTTTGTAGTGATGGCTCAATTAATACTCTTTGTCCTATTCTTTTTTCATCAATATTTTTTCCAACTGCTACAATATAACCACAAACATCAGCACCTTGAATTCTTGGAAATTCTAAACTATTTCCAGACCATGAAGCATCATCTGAACTATTGTCATTTTTTGAATACCATGCAATTCTTGTATTTATATCTGTATTATTAACACCTGCTGCTTTTACTTCAATTAAAACTTCATTTTCTTTTGGTATTGGCGTATTATAATCACTAACATATTTAAGTTTGTCATAATCACCATTTGCTGTCATTAATATCGCATTCATTTTTGTAGGAATTTGTTTCATTTTTTACTCTTTGATAGAAGATTTAATTCAAGTATTATAGTTTGAGAATATAAAATAAGAGTTATAAAACTCTTATTTTAAAATATATTATTTAGCAGCTTTTGCTTCTTTTACCCAAGCATCAACTTTTGCTTTATTTATTTCTAACCATTTTTTTGCATGATTTTCAATATCTTTTTCTTTATTTTGACCATTTGCCATAAGCATATTTTGACCACTAATATCATTTACATCAATTTTAATAATATCAAATAATTTTGCAATATCTTTATGATTTGTTTTTACACTTGCATTTGAAACAATTCTTTGATCATTAATATTAAATCCATAATCAGCACCATTTGAAAGTTTTGTTGAACTAGAGTTTGGATTTGCAGAATGTGTTACTTGTAAAAATGTAACATCTTTACCAGGTACTAATTTACCACTTACCCAATAAGGAGTCCATGTATAATATAAAATTGGCTTACCAGTTTTATAATTTGCTATAGTATTTGCTAAAAGTGCAGAATACTCACCTTGATTATGTTCAACTGTATCTCTTAAACCATAAGCATCTAATTGATGTTCAATAACTTTTTCACATCCCCAACCTGCATTACAACCTGTTAAGTCAGCTTTACCATTTCCATTAATATCAAAAAGCTTTGCTATTTCTGGCTTTTTTAAGTCATTATAGTATTTAATATTATATTTATCAGCAGTTTTTTTATCAACTAAATACCCTTGAGCACAATTTGAAATAAACTTATCATATTTAACTAATTTTTTATCTCCACCAAGAGCTTTTAATTTTCCATTATGTAAAGGATCCCACATTGAAGCTAAGAAATATACATCTTCACTATCGGCATTACTTGCAATTGTTTGATAAGCAATGTCATAATTAACATCATTTGAACTTTCTATTTCATGACCCATCTTTTCTAATACTGCATTTACAATTAGCATTTGGAAAGTTTCTTCTGCGATTGACGACTTAAGAGCTGTAACTTTCGCACCAAATAAACCTGTAACTAGTGTCATTGAAGCCACTATACTTAATATACTTTTTTTATTTAACATTTTTTCTCCTTAAATTTGTTATAAGACCAACAGGCCCTTTTTCGTACCATTTTCTTTTATCATTTTTATCATTTTTACCCATTTCTTGAGTAATTCTATCTAAGATAATTGCAAGTAAAACAATTCCTAGACCACCAACAGCTGCAAGACCAATATCTAGTCTTCCAATTCCTCTTAATACCATTTGACCTAAACCACCAACGGCAATCATAGAAGCAATTACAACCATTGAAAGTGAAAGCATCAATGTTTGATTTATCCCTGCCATGATTGTAGGCATTGCTACAGGGATTTGAACTTTCCATAACATTTGAGAAGAACTTGCTCCAAATGACCTTGACGCTTCAATTAAATCTTCAGGCACTTGTCTAATTCCTAAATTTGTAAGTCTAATAAGTGGCGGCAGTGCAAATATAATAGTTACAATTACACCAGGAACATTTCCAATTCCAAATAACATAACAATAGGAATTAGATATACAAACGCTGGCGTTGTTTGCATACCATCTAGTACAGGTCTTAAAATTTTATCAGCAGTATCACTTTTTGCAGACCAAATTCCAAGAGGAAGTCCTATTACTACAGAGAATAATACAGCTGTTATAACTAAGGATAAAGTAATCATAGCTTCTTCCCAAGCACCAATAAATCCAATGATAAAGAATGATAATAATGTACCAAGAGCAAGTTTTTTACTTGAAACTTGTAAAGCTAATAAAACAAAAAATATAATTACTACATAAGGGTTTAAATATAGTAAAAACCCTTCAATAGATTTTAAAACAATATCAATAGGTGCTTTTGCAGCTAAAAATACATCTCTAAAGTTTTCTACTAACCAATCAATTCCATTATTTGTCCACGTATCAAAAGGGATTAATACATCTTCAAAAGGATTAAATATATTAAACTCTTTTACTTCTTCTACAGGAGTTTGTGCTGCTTCTTGTGTCCAATCAACTGTTGATTCTTTATTTTCTTGTGCAGTTGATGCATTTCCCCAAGGATCATTACTCATTATCAACTCCTTCATCAAATACTTTTAATAATCTACTTTTAGAAATAGTACCTTTATATTTTCCCTCATCATTAACTACAGGAATAGGATAAGCATAATCTGCAACTTCTGTTATAAAATCTGAAATTTGTCTATTTTCATTTATTGTTTGATTACACCAAATTGCATCATAAATTGTCCCACCAGCTTTTTTCTGTTCTTTTAAACTCTCTAAAGTTAGTATTCCAAGATATTTTCCATTTTTTTCCATAAAATATGCATAATCTTCATCAAAATCTGCAATATACTGTAAAGCAGAATTTACTCCAGTACTTTCTTTATTTATAATTGTAGGTTTAACTTTTTTTGCAATATGAGAAGCTGTTAATACTGAAGTTACATCAACTCCTTTGAAGAAAGATTTTACATAATCATTCGCTGGATTATTAATAATCTCTTCAGGAGTTCCAATTTGTACAACTTCACCACCTTCCATAATCGCGATTCTATCACCAATTCTAATTGCTTCATCTAAATCATGAGAAATAAATACAATTGTTCTTTTCTCTTTTTCTTGAAGTTCAACTAATTCATCTTGCATTTCAGTTCTAATTAATGGATCAAGTGCTGAAAAAGCTTCATCCATTAACATAATATCAGGGTCATTTGCTAAAGCACGTGCTAAACCAACACGCTGTTGCATACCACCACTTAACTCATCTGGATAAGATTGAGCATGATGTTCAAGTCCTACTTGCTCTAGAGCTTTTTGTGCAGCTTGATATCTTTCTTCTTTTGGTATTCCACTTAATTCTAAACCAAAAGAGGCATTATCTATTATATTCATATGTGGCATTAAGGCGAACGATTGAAAAACCATAGATATTTTTTTTCTTCTAATATCAATAAGTTCTTTATCATTTAAAGTAGTAACATCTGTATCATCAATGAAAATTTGGCCAGAAGTTGGTTCGATTAATCTATTTAAAAGTCTTACTAGTGTTGATTTACCAGAACCTGATAAACCCATAATTACAAATATTTCACCTTCGTTAATTTCAAAACTAGCATCTTGAACACCAATTGTCATACCTGTTTTTGTAAAGATATCTTCTTTACTTTTTCCCTCTTTTAACATCTTTAAAGCTTTTTTTGGATTATCTCCAAAAACTTTAAAAACATTTTTAACTATTAATTTCTTTTTACTGATAGTAACTCTCCATTACAATTTTTATGTTTATATTTACAATAATATGTATAATTAATTACATATTTTATGTATCAATTTAGCATCTATTATGTATAAATTTAACTTAAATACAAATAAAGCCTTAACTGAACATGAAAATGGTTTTATTGCTTATTTATAAAAAAGATAAAATGAGATAAACTAACGTTAATAAAAAATAAGGATAAAACTTTGGATAAAAACAAATTTTTAGATAATTTAGCAGAAGTTTATGAATTTTTGAACTCTCAAAAGTCGCATATAAATAAATTAATATCATATTTAGAAAACCAAGAGTTTGAAAAACTAGAGATTATAGAAGAGTTTGCAAAATACCTTGAACTTGAAATGAGCGAGGATTTAAGATTTGCATTAGTAACAAGACTTGTAAATTTAAGAGATGATTCATTAGTACAAGTATTAAAAAAGCAGAAAAAAAGTGAAGAGCAAATAATTGAACTTCAAGAAGATGCTTATTGTTTTGTAAGAGATTATTGGCATGAAAAACACAAAAAAACAGTTGATTATATAAAACATAATAAGCTTTTAACTCCATTTTATCAAACAATATTCGAAGGTGTTTATAATGTAGGTTTAAAAATGTCTTCATGGCAAAGTTTATGGACTGCACATATTATAAATGACATAAATAAAGAGTTAATGGCAAAATTTGATGGTAATGAAGAAAAAGTATTTAAATATCTTGAAGATAATAAACTATTAGATTTAGGACACAATAGTATGATTGCAGATAGGTCATATTCAGCGCTCGTAAAAGAAAAAGATGGCTATCACTCACAAGCTTATATAAAAGCTTTTAAAACTCAAACAACAGCTGTGATCGATGCCCTTGAGGAGTTTGAAGAGAGTTTAATCGAGCTTGAAGATGATATATATGGGGAGAAATGGAACTATATTTTATATATTCAAACACTTATTAAAGCCTTTGGGGAAGATAAAACACATCTTTTAGTTGAAAGATGGGCAGATATTGATAGAGCTTGGATGAAAATAAAATCTCCAATTCAAATAGGACATCCTTTAGAATATTATGAAGATCATTTTAGAAAAGCAGTTGCTTTAGAATGGGATATTAGACTTACAAATCCTGAATTTGCGCAAGATGACAATAGAGTTAATAAAATTAAAGCAGCTTTTGCAAAAATTTACGAAAAACAAAAACAAACAAGTTCTAATAAAGCAGTTTATGACTTCTCTTTAAAATCACTTGATAAGGTTCAACTTTATGTAGGGCGACCTGCAATATTTTTTGGAGCAGAATTTAATGGTTTATTTTCGGCACAAGTTGTACCAAATGATGAAATAGTTTCAAAAGAAGAAGGTAAAAAGATTTTTGCATTCTCTGATGAAATTTTACAAAGTTCAAGAGCTAAACCTTTTTTAAAATTAAGCAATGAGATTTTTGGACAAGAGTTATTAAGTGAAGATAGAGAGTTTTTATTTAATCAAACTGCTGCTTGGCATAAAGTTTATGATATTACAACTATTGGACATGAATTTGGACATATTTTATGGTGTGATGATGAGACTGAATCTGTTATGAACAAAAGTGGGAATTTTAAAAATATTGAAGAGTTTAAAGCAACTACTGGTGGCTTAGTATCATTTTTCTTAGATGAATCAAATGATGAAAAAGAGTTAGAAAAACAAGTATTAATTGATACTGTTAAACGAGCAGTTGGATTAATGGGATGGATGGAAGTTGATGAAGTTCAGCCATATTATTGTGAGGGAATTATTCATTTAAATGGTCTTTTTGATTCTGGGATTTTAACATGGGATGAAAAAAGTGAAAAGCTAAATATTGACTTAGATGATTGTAAATATGAAGAGTTAAAAAAATGGTATGTTGATACTTACTCTACTTTAGCAAAACACTATTTAGATAAAAAAGATGCAAGTTTATTTTTAAATAAATATGCAATAAAAGAAGATAAATATTTTATGCCTGTAAATAAAAATATAAATACATTTGTAAAAAGTTACTTTAAAAGATACCAAGAAATTGGTCAGGAATTAGATACTATTGATAAAAAAGAAAACTATATAAAGTAAAGAGGTTTATCTCTTACTTTATACTAGGACTTATACTTTCCCAATCCTCTCTTAGCTCTTCTATTAAAATAAATTTATCATTACTACTTGCTTTTTCTTCGTATTCATAAGGAGTAACTACAACTAAACCACCTTTTAAAATACTTGTAAAAGTATTTGATTTAACCTTAGAACCTGAGAATATTGAAAATTTCATATTAAAACCACTTATGTCATAAAATACAGAATTACTTCTAATAAACTTTGTATACTTATCATATATTAAACAATCCATAATAACAGTTGTTGCATCAGATGATAAATCAATCTTGTTTATTTTTCCAATTTGTACATTTTTATAGTATATTGGAGAGTCTTCTCTTGCACTTGAAGCATGATGTGAATGTACTTTGAATATTGTTCCATGATATGATTTGTCTATTGAGGGTAAGGCATCAAAGCCTGTAAATTTTGTTTGATACTTTGTTTTTTTACTTTTAATAACTCCAATATTTACAGCCATTAAACTTGAACCAATATTTGATACTTCTTGTAGTGAAATTACTGGTTTTTTAAGATAAAAAATAGTTCCCTCTTTTGTAAAAGAGTTATAATCACTGTATATTTGTGCTTTTACTATAACTTTATTTTTTGAGTTAAAAGAGACATTTGTAACTTTTCCAATATTCACACCTTTATATGTAAGTTTTGAAAACTGCTCATAAACTCCTTCCACATCATCAAAAACAATAGTAATACTGTTTGATGAATCTTTCATATCATCTTTTGATGCGTAAATATTATATTTATCATATAGCATATTTGTATTATTTTCTAAAACAATTGAACCCTCTATTAAAGATGTAAAATTATCCATATTAAATATAATTCCATTTAAAGATGCTTGAACATCAAGTACACCTTTTTTATAAAACCTACTTGTTTTATTTAGATATTTTTTATACTCTTTATATATAAATAGCTTTGCATTTGATTTTTTATTATTAAACTTTATGGTTTTTACAAAGCCTATTTCTTGATTTTTATAAACAATTGCCATATCTTTTTTAATTTTAAAATCATTATTAAAGTATGCATCTACCGTAAAACCATCATTATGTAATCTTTTAATTTTTTCTATTTTTGAATAACTTGAATATAGTTTAAAACTTTTTTTAGTCTGTTTTTTATCTCGTCTTATTTCAGCAATTCCAATAGCACCATTTAAAAGAGGAGTAATTCCTGAATAATTAACATCTACTTTAAAATCTTTTAATTCTAAAAGTTTTGAACTCATATCATAAAAAAGTGTGTGATTATGTATAAGTTTTTGATACTTTTTATTTATTAATATTTTTATATTTACTTTTTTAAAGTCCTTTGCTAAAGAATAATCAAGAACTTCTCCAATCTCAATATTTTTAAAATAGATTTTTGACTTTTTTGTAATAGAGTTTAAATTATCACTTTTTAAAGTATAAACTAATGATTTATCAAAAGTCTTTGATTCATTAATACTATTTTCTTTAAAGTTTCTTGCAATAAATATTTTACTAGCTTCACCCTCTTTATAGTTTAAAGAGATGAAATTTCCTTTTATAATATTTCCTAGATTTTTAACTCCATCAAGACTCACTTCTGCAGTTTGAATAAAAAACTCAGTATTAGTTGTAAGTAGATGTTTATATTTTTTATATATAAAAGCTTTTGTTGTTACATCATTAGGATTTAAACTTATATTTGTTAACTTCCCAATTAATACACCTTTATAAATAATAGGAGTGTTTTCATCAACTCCCTCAACATTTGAAAACTTAATATGAATATACTCTTTTTCTTCAAAAGAGTCTTTTTTAGCATATAAAGTATATACCTCATCTTTTTGTATTTTTTCTTCATCTTTTTTAGATGTAATTACAGTAACACCACCAACAAGTGCTGAGTATAAAGAACCTACTTCTATATTTAAGCCACTAGGTCCATAGCTAACGTTTAAAGCCTCATTTAGTATAAATTTTGAACTTTTATTAACAAGGTAATTAAATTTATCATAAATATATGCATTTAAAAATACTTTTTCAAACTTAAACTCTTTTGACACAATTTCACCTATTTGGTACTTATTATAAAATATTGGTGTTCCTACTTCTACACTATCTTTATCATTTGCAATTAATGATATATAATAACCATTACTAAGTAGTTCATCATCTGGCTTACTATCAAGTCCTATAAAATCATACTTCTCTTTTGCATTTTCAAACTCTTTTTCTGTTTTAAATCTTGGAGATATTTCTATTTTAAATCCATCAACTAAGGTACTTAATCCTGACACTTTTGTAAGAGAAATTGTAGGTCTTCTTATCCAAAATCTTGAGCCCTCACTTGCTACATATTTAGCCGCAGAACTTTTTACTAAAATATTAACTTTTACATTTTTTAAATCATCATTAATATCTATTTTAGTAACTTTCCCTAATTGTAAACCTTTATACTCAAGTGTAGTTGCACCCTCTTTTAATCCCTCTGCACTATTAAATACAACAGTGATATTTGTTCCTTTTTTCATATATGATTCATAAGAAATCCAAGCTAATATACATAAAATTATAAGCGGTAATATCCAAACAAAAGAGACTGCTTTTTGTTCTTGTTCTTTTGCTTTATATATAATATCTTCATTTTCTATTTGTTTATTATCAACTTGTTTATTCTCATTTTCAATCATCCCAAATAATCCTTGTATCAAATCTATGTGCAGCAATCATTGTAAGTATTACAACTAAAGCAAAAGATGTTGCTGCTAATCCACCTTTTATATTAAATAGTTCACCAACTTGAATAACAGAAGCTAGTAAGGCTACAACATATATATCAATCATAGACCACTTTCCAATAGCTTTTACAAATTTAAAAATTCTTATTTTATTCTTATTTCTTATTTTAATATCAATTTTTAAAGAAGTAAAAATCAATAATAATCCTAATAACTTTATCAAAGGAATTATAACACTTGCTGTAAATATTACAAAGGCAATAAAATAGTTTTCATACTCTAAAAAGCTTACAACCCCTTGTAGAATTGTACTTTCTGTCTTTATTCCAAACTTTGTAATTTCCATCATTGGATAAAGCATTGCAGGAATATATAGTAGTATTGCACAAATTGTTAGACTAAGAGATACTTGTAAAGAATTTTTTATTCTCTTTCTTACTTTATGATTACACTGTGTGCATACAAACTCACTGTAATTCTCTTTTTCATAAACCTTATTGCAGTTTTTACATGATATTAAAGACATTTATTCACCAAAAACACTTTTACCAGAAAATTTTCTATTTGACATATATAAACAGAAGATGTATATTAACATTACATAAAAGCCAATATCAAATTTTGTAGAAGAAACCATTCCTACAAGTTTAATATATGTAACAATTATACTTATAATAAATACTTCAATAAAACCCCAGTGTTTAAAAAAATGGAAACTATCATGAAGAAGAGTATTTGTTAGAAATTTTAAATTTGTATATTTTTGAATAAAAAAGATTATTATAATAAGTGAATTTAGTATGGGTGCTACAATAATAGTAAAAAATACAATTAATGCCACAAAAAAGAAATTTTGTTCTAATAAAATCATAATAGTATCTAAAAGAGTAGCTTCAAGTTTAGTAACACCAAAAGAGAGTGTAATTAAAGGGTATATACTTAAAATTGCAAAAAGTAATAAAGAAGAGATTGCATAATATAAAGACTCGATGCTATGGTCTTTTTCAACTATTAGTTTAGAACTACATCTTGGACATTTTAATTTTGCAAACTTATTAGAAGATTCTTTATTTACGAATAATCCACAGTTATAACATTCTATTATTTTTTTAGTATTAACTGCCATTTACTTCCATATTTTTAATATAATTCATTTTAACATATTTTTCATAAAGATGGTTTTCTATTAAAATATAGTATTATACTTGTGCAAATTTTTGCATTTAAAATACAAATAATTTATATAAAAAAGGTTAATAAAATGGAATTTAATATAACAGAAGGTCAAGTAGGAACTAGACCACCAGTTGTAAAACCAGATCCAAGAGTACTAGAATTTTTAGGTGAAGAGGGAATGAGACAACTCATTTCAGATCACTATGATTTATTAAAGCAAAGTAATATTAGAGGTTTATTTCCACCATCTGAGCAAGGATTTGAATTAGCAAAAAAACACTCTGCTGATTTCTTTATTCAAATTTGTGGAGGGGAGAGACATTTTGATCAAAATAGAGGTAAGCCAATGATGGCAGCACGTCATGCTCCATTTGCTATTACTCAAGAAGCTAGAAGAGTTTGGTTAGAGTCTTATATTATGATTTTAAAACCATTAGATATGCCAGAAGATTTAAAAGAATCATTTTGGAATTATTTAGATGTATTCTCAATCTGGATGATGAACACTGAAACTTCACAGTAAGATTTTCTTACTGTGTTATCCCTATTCCTATACCTTTTACAGAAAAAATATCAAAATATGGAAGTTTAGTTTTTAATCTATGAACTAATTGTCTTCTTGTTAAATCACTTCCTTTTCCATTACTCCAAATTGAGCTGTTAATTTTACTATAAGAGACAAGTTTATTTTTTTCATTTAGAAGTAAAGATAAAAGCAAACTTTCATTTTTTGTTAAATCTACTTCTTCATTACTTATACTATTCATAATAATTTTGTTATCAAAATCATATTTGTAATAATTATTAACTTCAACTATTTTTCTTTTTTCAAGAATTTTAAATTTTGTTATTGCTATTTTTATCATAGTATCTAGTTCAACTACTCTAATAGGTTTAACTAAATAACCAACCATATTAGCTAGATTTGAAGCTCTTTGTATTTTGATATCATCATTAAATGCTGTCATAAAAATGATAGGTATGTTATAAGTATTTTGAAGAACATCACAGCTTTCAATACCATCAACACCACTTTTTAATTTTATATCAGATATTACTAAATCAATTGGCTTATTTAAAGCTATAGAGTATGCTTCTTCTGCTGTTTGTGCAATACCTATTACTTCATAACCCAATTTTTCTAAAATAGATTTCAATTCTAGTGATACTATCTTCTCATCTTCAATTAGTAATATTCTGACTTTATCCATTTAATATCCATAAATATATTATTTATAAAATTATACAATATTATTATTTATTTCTTACTTGTATTGATTCCTGGATTTTCTTGTGTACCAATATAATCACTAGGCATTGAAGTTGTCTTTAGATAGCCGATAATTGCACCCGCTGCCAAACAAATAATTATTACAAGCCTAACAATATTTCTTTTTTCCTTTGATTCTTTTCCATCATAATCTTCAATTTTTTCATTACTTGGTTCATTATTAATATTATTCATAAGTTATCCTTTTACTTTTTATAAGTATAACAAATATTTACTTAATCAATTAATATAAGCTAAGCTTATATTAATGACACCATTAATTGATTTACTGTAATTGCTATTTCTTTTATATCTTTTGTTTCTTTTACCATAAAGTCATCTAAATGATCTCTTACTTTATAAAAAACATCTTTTTCATTTGATAAGAAGTTAGCAAAAGCTACTTCTGGTTCTTCATTTACTCTTTGAAATTGTAAAACTTTTTTTGTGTAATGAACAACTATAAACTCAATAAATTGTAAAACTTGATTTCTAAGTGTCATATCACTAGCACTTGTAATATTAACTTTATTAAGTGCAATAATTATCTCTAAAATATTAAACTCATGAATTAATGAATAAAATAAAACAATTACATCTTTAAAAGAGTGATGAGTATCTTCTTTAATAATAATTGCAGCAACTGCAAATCTTAAATAATCAATTACAGAGAAAAATTGATTAAATGAAGTATCATCTTTTATCAATACCTCAACATCTTGCTTATGTATTTGAGATAATAGTGCAAATAGTTCATCTTTATGATCTAAAATATGAACAGAATCTAATTGATTATTTTTTAAATATTTAACCATCCACTTAGTACTTACATATAAAATATACTCTAATCTATTTATTAATGTATATTGTTCTTCTATATCCATAATATAATCTTGTGAATATATTTTTTCTCTAATATCTCTAGCCCCAAATAATTGTTTTGCAACTAAATAAGATTTTATTTTTAATAAATATCTTTCAACACCAAGTTTTTCATAATCTGAAATAAATGTTACACCTTGATGGTTTATTATAATATCTGCAATTACGGTTGCTATAATCTCTCTTTTTAGAGGATGGTTTAATATCTCATGTTCATAAGCACCTACAAATGATTTTGGGAAATATCTATATAGATACTGCAAGCTAAACTGCTCATCTATTAAAGTTGATTCTAGAAGTATCTTTTTTACAAATATCTTAGAATATGAAAGAAGTGACCCTAAAACTGGCCTTACTATTGAACCATTAATATCAACAACATCATTGATATTTTCATTTTTAGGGATATAAAAATCTCTTCGATTGAAAGCTTCAATATTATTTTCAAGTACTTCAATCGATTTTAGATAATCATTTTGATATTTTCTTGAAAATCTTTCATCAATAGATATTACAAAAGCTTGATCATAGTTATTTTTTAAAACCATTTCAACTACTTGTTCTTTTAAAGAGTCAAGCATCACTTCTGATTGTTTAGCACTTAAAATTCCTTGATTATGAATACTATTTAATAAAATTTTTAAGTTAACTTCATGATCAGAAGTATTAACACCAGCAGAGTTATCAATAGCATCTTGATGTATTTTTCCACCATTTAAAGCAAATTCTATTCTTGATTTTTGAGTAAAACCTAGATTTCCACCCTCACAAACAACCCTTGCTTTTATCTCATTTGCATCAACTCTTACTGCTTCATTTTGCTTATCACCAATCTCAAGGTTGTTCTCATCACTAGATTTAACATAAGTTCCAACACCACCGTTGAATAACATATCAACTTCTAAAGTTAGTAATTTTTTACATAACTCCTCTCCTGATATTACATTTTGCTTTGTTCCTAATAAATCTTTTATTTGAGCACTTAAAGTAATCTCTTTATCACTTCTTGCAAAAATTCCTCCACCTTTTGAGATAAGAGATTTATCATAATTTGCCCAGCCACCATTTTTGGATTCAAATAGCCTTTTTCTTTCAATATATGATTTTTTGATATTAGGATTTGGGTCTATAAAAATATCTTTATGTGAAATTGCAGCTAATAATTTAAATGTTTTTGATTCAATCATTCCATTACCAAAAACATCTCCACTCATAGAACCAATTCCAACAACAGATACTTCATCTTTGTAAATATCAATACCCTCTTCAATAAAGAAACGCTTAGAAGACATAATAGCTCCACGAGCTGTAATTCCTAAATCTTTATGACCAAAACCATTACTTCCGCCACTAGCAAATGCATCACCTAACCAATAGTTCCGTTTTATTGCAATATCATTTGCAACATCACTCATAGCAGCAGTTCCCTTATCAGCAGCAACAACAAAATATGCATCATCTTCATCATAACAAACTACTTTTTCGTTTTTTACGATTTTCCCATCTATCATATTATCTACTAAATCTAAATTTGCATTAATATATAAAGAGTATATTTCTGTAAAATACTCTTTTGTTATATTTTGTATATTTTTATTAATTACAAAAGCACCTTTTGAACCATCTGGAATAATTATAGAGTTTTTCCCCTCTTGTGTAATCATAAGAGATTTTACTTCTTGTCTATAATCATCATGTCTATCTGACCATCTTAAACCACCCCTTGATACTTTTGACATTCGTAAGTGAAGTCCACAAAAATCTCTATGATAGATAAAGTTTTCTAAATTTGGCTGTAGGCCTTTTAAGTCTTTACTAAATGTTTTTGTATCAATTTTAAAAGAGATTGTTTCTTGCTCTAAAAAATAGTTTGTTCTTAAAAGTGATTTTAAAAAAAGTAAAGTAATATTTAATATTTTATCATCAACTATTTGAGGTATTGTCTTAATTTTTTCTTTTATTTTTTCTTCAATTTCTAATAAGATATCTTTTCTATTTTTAATATCTGGTTCAAATTTAGTTATGAAATATTTTACAAACATACAAGCTAAAGCATGATTTGTTGTTAAAGTGTTTAAAATTGTTGCAGAATTTATTGTAAGAACTGCTTGGTCTATATACTCAATAAATGCTCTAAGAAGAGTAATCTTTCTTAAGTTTAGGTTTTCTGTATAAACTAAACTAAATGCCTTTGAATGCTTTACACTACAATCTTTTAAGGAGTAACTTATAATATATTCCAAATTATCTTTTGCTTTTTCTATTTTTTCAAAATCATCAATATTTAAATTAAATCTTGAAATATAAATTAGCTCTTTGTTATTTGCTACATTGTAAGTAACTTCATCAATTATCTCAAAACCAATATTATGTAAAAGGGGTGTTATATGAGATAAGAAAAGTTGTTCTTTTGAAAATATTTTTACATATTTTGATTTTTTATTTTCTAATATTTTTGTAACTATTTTTTCTTCTAAAACTTGTTCAAAAAGTTTATCATCGACTGCTAAATCATCAGGTGTTAAAAGTTGTGAACAAATTGCTTGTATATCTGATGTTGCCATAGTAAAATCCTTATAATATTTAATATTAAAATCTTACTCTTTAATAGTTAAGGCTTTGTTAAAAGAAACTCTTTAGTTTGTATTTTTATTCCATTTACAATAAGTGTAATAAAATGAATTCCTAAATAGTATTTTCTTGTAGTTATCATTTTAAATGAGTGTTTTTTATTTATTAACTTTTTATTTGCTTTTACTTCACTTTGAGATATCATATATATCTTTTTACTTCTTTTATCATTTGCCATTTGAAAATCAATTTCATATTCAACTCTTAATAAACCCAAAGTAGTTTTATTTTCTAATTCAAAAGAGAAGTTTAAATGCTCACCAATACAAACTTTAGAATCAAGAATAAAATCATTTAAAATTAAAGCATCAATTTTTCTATAGCCAAAAAGCTCTAAAGTTTTAACATCACCTTTTTTAAGTAGTGTTCTAGCCGCATGTTTAAGAAGAGAATCGCACTGTTTATTAGAACCTATATTTTTTTCTATAAAGCTAAGTACTAAGATAGGATTATCTTTTGATATATCATTTAAGTTATTTGCAACTGAACGTCTTACATATGAAGATTCATCATTTTTAAGTTCATCTAATATAGAAAAAATAAGAGTAGGATCTTTTTTAAATGATGGAAGCGCAATAGCCCAAGGAAGTCTAGGTCGACAGCCTTCACTTGCTAATCTTCGTATATGTTCATTTGAATTTTTAGCCCATTTATAAAAATAGTCCATTGCTTTTTGTTCATCTTTTAAAATAAATTCTCTTACTGCAAATTCTGAACTTGAATCTATTGTAAAAGTTTCTAAAGCATTCATAGATACATCAAAGTGCTCTAAACCATAAACTTCAACAAAATCTGCTAAAACCATAGCTTGTAAACTTGTAGTTTTTTCTTTAAAAAAATCTTCTTTTACAAGTTTTAATATCTCACAACTTTCACCATAATCAGCTTTTAAACAGCTTCGTATCTTTGAAGAAATTAATCTCATACGTGCTTTAAGCTCTAAAGTTTCTAAGTGTTTTAAAACAAGATAAAGATATAGTTCTTCATCAAAAGATGATGAATATTTTTTTATACATGAAGCAAAATTTTTTACAAAATTTTCATTAAATAGGTTTTTTAAAGCTTCCATTAAACACTTAAATCTTCATATTTAGCACTTAAAACTTTAATAATATCTTCTGGATTAACTTCAATATCTAAACCTCTTTTTCCACCTGAAATATAAATAGTTTCAAAACTCTGTGCACTTGAGTCAAGTAGTGTTCTATGTTTTTTCTTTTGTCCAAAAGCAGAAATACCACCGAGTAAATATCCAGTTGCTTTTTGTGCTTCATCTTTATTTGCCATTAAAGCATTTTTGCATTCAAAAGAGCTTGCTACTGCTTTTAAGTTTAAAGACTTATTTACAGGAATTATACAAACAACTAACTCTTTTGGATTTAGTTCAGCTAAGAGTGTTTTATATACACGAGAGGCATCAAGATTTAATTTTTCTGCTGCTTCTAAACCATAGTTTGCAACTTTAGGGTCATGCTTATATTTGTGCATAACAAAAGTGATTTTATTCTTTTTAAGTTCGTTAATAGCAGGGGTCAATCTTTTCCTTTTATTTTGCTTTTTTGTAACATCTTACATAAAATTTATCTTCCATAAGTTCCCTATTAAATGCTCCTGATAAAAAGTTTACTACAAAAGCTTCACCACTTTTTGCATGGCCAAATGTTTTTGTTGTCCAGTAGTTATCAGAAATAAAATAGTTAAACTTTTTTGATAAAGTTGGATTATATACTTTTGTATCTACTATTGAAAATAGAGCTAAAAAATCTGGAACTATCCAATCTTTCTCACCATCTAATTCAAGATTTTTACAATAATCTAATGCTTGTGCATAATTCATTGTTTTATCTTTTACATCATTTGTATCTTGCCAAAGAAAATTTGTTTTTGAATCTTTTATAATATTTTCACTGTGTTCTATAAACTGTGCATTTGCAAAAGTTACAAAAGAAGTGAAAATTAAAGATATTAGTAATTTCATAAATCAACCTTATAATAATAATTTGATTGAATTATATCAAAGAAAGTTGATAAAACAATTGATGATTATCAAACTTTCTTTTCTTTTAAATTCTAAGCTAAATTTTCCTCTACAAAGTCCCAATTTACTAGTTTCCAAAAGTTCTCTAAGTATGATGGTCTTGCATTTCTTACATCTATATAATATGCATGTTCCCAAACATCACATACTAAAAGTGGTTTTAAATTTCCTGCTAATGGTGTTTGTGCATTTGCTGTTGTTACTATTTGAAGTTTTTTATTTTCATCTTGAACTAACCAAGCCCAACCTGAACCAAAATGTCCAACTGCTTTTGCTGTGAAATCTTTTTTAAACTCTTCAAGTGATGAAAAGTTTTCTTCTATAATACTTTGAAGTTTAGAAGATAGCTCTTTTTGATTTGGAGTTAAACCTTTCCAAAAGAAATCATGATTATAAACTTGAGCAGCATTATTAAAAACACCACCCTCAGAATCTGCAATTATCTCTACAAGTGATAAATCTTGGTATTTAGTATCAAGAATTAGTTCATTTAATTTATTTATATAAGTTTGATGGTGCTTCCCATAATGGAACTCTAAAGTTTCCTTTGACATCATTGGTTCTAGTGCATCTAAAGTATAAGGTAGAGTCATTAATACATGTTTCATTTTCTATCCTTTAATTAAATTTCATTTATTTTACTACAATAAAACAAATATTATTCACTAATTAAAATTAATTTTCCAGTTTTAGGATCTTTGTAGACTTGACCTAAAGATTTAAATCCAGATTTAGAATCTAAACTATTTTTTATATCTTTTGGTACACTTGCTAATTCTTTGCCTTCAGTTATATTCGGTGAATCATCAACATTAAAATGCTCTTGCAAATTTGGACTAATTGCAACTAAGGCTGCAATTAAACCACAAGCAAAAACCAAAATAATATCAACTAAGTTTGCCAAAGGTCCTAAGGGTTCATCATCTTCACTTGAAAAATGCTCACTTGAGAATCTACTTTTCATTTCTTTCTTCCATTAAAGTTAAAGCTTTGTCATACCATCTTTTTCTAAGTCTTGAAATTACAAAACCTGTCATTCCAGCAAGCAATCCTAAAACTGTAGTATCAAAAGCAACAGACATGGCTGTACTTAATATTTTCACATCACCATCACCTAATGCTGCAAGTCCTGGACCTAAAGGAATTAAGGTACCCATAAGACCTAACATAGGAGCAAGTCTAGTTATAAAATCAGCTCTTTCTATTCTTCTTTTTGCAATAGATAATACATACGGTATATTATTTGTTTTTATAAGTTTTTTTATCTCAACCGTTCGTTCCCCTATACATATACCTATTTCAAATAAGCCCCAAACAACAAAAATCAATAATGCCCATGAAACTGGCTCTAAAAGTATCGCCGTTATTTGATGCATTAATCCTAGAGAAATTGATGAAAACATGATTATCCTTTTATTCTTGAAAAGAAGATTGATTTAATTAAACCTGATAATAAAATAAATAAAGCTGCTAAAATAAAATACATTAAAAATGACTCTTCATCTTTGTTTTCTTTTGCTTCTTGCTTTTCTTCTTCTATATTTTTTTCAAGTTTAACCTCTTGAACAGTAGTAGGACCTTGTTTCTCTACTTCTTTATCTAATCTACTATCATCTAGAACTTTGTCTAGTTCTTTAAGAGATTCTTTATCAATTTTAGTTTTTACAAAATCATAAATAGGATGATTTGCATGAGTATGTCCACTTCCTGGAATTCCGTTTTTAATTATATTTTGTGCAAATTTTTGAGCTAATTCTTTTTGTGTTTTTTTATCTGCTTTCCAAAAATCTTTTTGAATGGCTACAAGCATTACAGCTAAGATATTTGTTTGTACATGAACTTGATGATTTGAAGATAAAAATTCATCTAATTGTAGATTTAATTTATCATCAATATATACAGCTTTTACCTCTTCCCAAACCCAATCAGTAATAATTTCAGGACTTGTTACTTGCCATCCCCAAAGATATTCAATAAACTCACTACCCATTGTTCTAGCACCACTATAACCTTCTTTCATTAAAGGTTTTATCCATTGAGGATTTAAGAATCTTCCTCTTAACTCTCCTAATAATGCCATTTGAAGTGCTTCAATTTTAATTTTTTGTGAGTTTGAGTTATTAATAACAAAAGAGTTAGGTTGTTTACCAATTACTGTTTCAATCGCCAAATTTAATCCACCTAAATAATCAAAAGTATCATTGTTATCAAGTAAACCATATAAGTTACTAGCTCGTCCTAAATAAGTGTTTTCAACATTTTTTAGTTGTCTCTTATAACTTTGTGTTGCTACTTCACCTTCTAAATCTTGTGAATAAGCATATCCAACTCTTTTTATAAATACTTCACCTAGTTCTTTTCTATCATCCCAAGAACCTGAACGCTCAACTAGTCTGTTTATTCCCGCACCATAAGCTCCAGGTGCTGTTGCAAACACTCTATAACTTGCAAGTTGTCCAACTCTTTGAGAATCCATACTTGGATTTTCTTTTAATATTTCTCTAGCTTCATTTACCCAGTTAAAAGCAACGGCATTTAAAGTTAAGCTTTCATTTCCACCAATTTTTAAATCATTTAAAGATGATAAAGCACTATCTAAAGATAATGTTAGAGCCGGATATTTCTTAATTATTACATCATAAGATGAATCTAAAGCCATTAAAACAGCTTTATTTAATAAAGCTAATTGTGAACCATATAAATCTCTAAATAATCCAGAAGAAGTAAAGACAACATCAAGTCTTCTTTTTCTTACATCGTCTAGAGGAAGTTTTTCTAAACCTTTTAAAATACCTCTATTATTCCAAACTGGTTTTACCCCTAATAAATCAAGACCAAAGGCAATCATTGTACCTTCATCTCTTACTGTATCAGAAGCCCAAAGGATTATTGCTTCTTTCTTTGAAGATGTTTTTTCTTTCTTTTCTCTAATTTCTTTTGCTAATTTTAAACCCGTCTCATAGCCAATAGTTGAAGGAATTAAACTTCCATCTAATGCATAAAAATTTCTTCCTGTTGGAAGTGCATCTGCTGTTCTAATTGGGTCATTACCTTTTCCTGCACTTATATATCCACCATTTAAGGCATTTAATAAAGCATCTATTTCTTTTTTTGGAGAAATAATAAGATTAGCTTTAGTTTCTTCTGAAACTTGGGATTCTTTACTCATTGAAGTAATCATCGTATCAATTGCTTTTTTATTCCAGTCTTGACCAAAAGTATGTAAACCTAAAGGCATAAACTCTTCTTGTAAATGCGTTAGATAATGACCAACTTCATGAAGTAAAAATTCATCATCAACTTCATCAAAACCAATACCTCGAACCTTTAGTTCTTCATCCATACTCTCGACTAACTCAGCTCGTAAATTCATTTTATCAATTGAAGTTTTAATTTTGTTAATTGCATTTTTTCTAATATTATCATCACTTGCAGCTTCAGCACTTTCAATTAACTGTCTTAGTTTTAATAAATTATCATAAAGTTTTGTAGTTGCTAGTGGTGGAGTTAAATGGTCAATCATAATAGCCTGACCTCTTCTTTTTGCTTGAATACCTTCACCTACACCATCAACAATATATGGGTAAATACTTGGTATTCCTTCAATAATTAAGGATGGATAATCACTAGCGCTTAATCCAACACTTTTTCTTGGTAAAAACTCATAAGTTGAATGACGTCCAACATGAATAATACCATCTGCTTTAAACTGTTGTTTCATATAATAATAAAAGGCTAAATACTGATGTGTTGGAGGAAAAGATAGATTTGCATGAAGTAACTCCTCATTTAACTCCCAACCTCTTGGGGGTTGTGGAGCTAAGATTATATTTCCAAAAATTACAGAAGGCACTAATAGTTCATCTTCCCAAACCATAACTTCTCCAGGTGCTTCACCCCAACCTTTTAATCCTTCAATTTCCATTTTGATTATTGCATTTTTTAGTGCAGTAGAACTCTTGTAGTTAAACTCTTTTTCTTCAATACTTTGTTTTAATATATGCTCATATTCATCTTCTAATTGTTCTAATAAATTAATAGATCTTTGTCTACTTTTACTTCTTACTCCATCTAAAGCATGATGTAAGTTTGATATTGTTTTATTCATATAATCTTTTATAGCTTTATAAGAGTTAGCCTTATTTGAACTTTTCACTTCTTTTATTTCATCATTTAAAAACTTAACAATTTTTTCATGAAGTGCCGAAAGTGGTCCATATTTCATTTCGGCTTGAATATCAAGAGGAAGTGTTTTAAAATACTTAGAATAATCCTCTAAATTAACTTTTGCAACTTTTGAACTTTGTTCTTTTAAAACTTTTTTATCATTTGGTAAATTTACAGCTTTTTCTTGTAAAAGGTCTAATAACTCTTCACTACTATTTGGAAGAACCCCAACATCATAACCTTTACTTTGAAGCTCTTGTAAAATTTTAAAAAGTGATTTAGGAACATTAAGATTATCTGCTCCAATATTATGACGTCCAGGAGGATGATTATAATAAATAATTGCAAGTTTTTTATCTTTATTTTCTTTTGTTTTTAAACTCATCCATGCTTTTGATTTTTTAATTATATTTTTGATTTCTTCTTTCATTAGTTTTGAATCAAGAACTAAAGCACCAGTTTTTGAATCAATTGAAGAGTCATTATTCATAGCTAGAATATAAACTTGTCCAATACCTTGAAGTTCAGGCATTGAAACTCTATAATGAACAGAGTTTACAGGTAAACCTTGAGAAGATAAAGAATAAGACAAAGCATTTGTATCTAATACTCTAAGAGCTTTTAAAACTGGAATATTTAATCTTTCTAAACTTTTGGTTACTTCTTCTCTAGACTCTCCTCCACCTATTACAAAATCTTGTAAAGAGATAATCGAAAATACTTGTTTTTTATTTAAATTATTAGTTAAGTTCTCTAAACTCTTAACTGCTTTAAAACTTGGGTTCCCCCAAGAACTAAGAATTGAAATAACTTGAAGATTAGATTGTGAATATATTTCTTCATGAACTTTCCAATCACTAGAATTATCAGCTCTATCATTATCTAAAATAATCAAAATATTTTTATCTTCTGTTAAATCTTTTTTTAATTCAGAAACACTATCATAAGTTTTTGAAGCATTTGCATTTAAAAAATATCTTACATTTTTTAACTCTAAAATCTTTGGCCATAATGTTTTATTTAAAGTATTACTTGATAAAAAATAAAATAGATTTGAGATATTCTCACTTCCCCTATTATCCCAATAAGCTCTTGCTTGCAAATAATATGAATACTCTTTGAACTCTTCTTGTTTTTTACTTAAAAACTCTAAATATGATTTCTGTGATTTATCTTTTGATAATAGTTTTGTTGGAATTGAAGTAAATTTTGCTTTTGAAATATCTTTATTTAAAGATAAGAGTCTTCTATCCCCTTGAAGAGAAACTACAGTGTTAACACTCTTATAATTTTTTGACAATAGTTTTTCAACTACATCTCCAAAAACTGATGTATATAAAACTACTTCAGCTTTATTTATTTGCGATTGAAGTTCTTTATCACTCATATTTAAAACTTGTGAAACAGAACGAACAGAAATTTTATCTTTTGAATTTTTTAAATAATTATTAGCACCAGCATTTAAACTAGGTGTTGATCTATCTGACACAACAACAAAAATAGATTTACTATTTTCTATAGCAAAAATATTTATAGTAAAAATAAACATAAGACAAAACATAAAAAAATGTTTAAATAAAAACATGAAACTTCCTATTAATATATAAATTAATACAAGAATCAACTAGGGTTGTAGAAAAACTAATATAAGTAATAAAATTAAGTATGTCTTCTTTCAGGTCACCCCGCCTGATTTGCATTGAAAAAATTAAAAAGGTCGGTCTCCGGACTTAATGTATTTTTACAAACTAAAAACTTCCCTTCCCATCAAAATGACAGTGGTTAAAGCTTTAGTATAATAGATAATTCTACTATATACATATTACCGTTGCGGGGGCAGTATAGGATTTACACCTATTTCCCGTGAATTAATATTTATAATTCACCAATTTAATTATTAAGAGTAGATTCTATCTATTCTGGGCTTAATTTATTTAAGAAAAAAGAGAAGATAAAATAAGTCTAAGAAAGACTTATTTTAATATTTTATGCGAATGCTGGTTCTAAGAAAGGAATAATTTGTTTTTTTCTAGAAAGACAACCGTCTAACCAAACTTTTCCATCAACTAATTCAACGCCAAAGGCATTTTCAAAAGTTGAATTATCAACAGAAGCTACAAGTATTTCTGAACCTTCTTTCATAATATCAGTTAGAATTAAACATGCTGTATGAAGATTTTTTTCTGCTCTTAACTCTTCTAAATCCGCCTCTAAATCATCTTTAATTGAATCAAAAATAGCCAAATCAATAACTTCTAATTGTCCAATTCCAACAGCATTTCCATGCATATCAAAAGGTTTATAATCTCTTAATATAAGTTCTCTAACTGGAACTCCCTCAACTGCTGATTTAACTTTAAACATCTCCATTCCTAAAGCTGCAAAATCTTCAATACCAGCAATTACTGCTAACTCTTTAACAATTTTCATATCAATTGGAGTACAAGTAGGTGATTTAAAAATTACCGTATCAGATAAAATCGCACATAACATGATTCCTGCAATATTTGCTGGAATTTCAACACCATGATAATCATACATCTCTTTTACAATTGTATTTGTACAACCAACTGGTCTAATCCAACACTCTAATGGAGTTGAAGTAGTAATATCACCTAATTTATGGTGATCTACAATACCAACAACTGTTGCTTGGTCAATATCTGCTGGTGCTTGACCTTTGTCTGAGTAATCAGTAATAAATAACTCTTCACCTGCAAATTGAGTTTTTAATAGTGGAGCTTCAAAACCAAACTTATCTAAAATAAATTGAGTCTCAGGAGAAACAGGTCCTTGACGAGCAGGAATTGCTTCACGTCCAATTTTATTTAATAAATATCCTAATGAAATCGCTGAACAAATTGAATCTGAATCAGGAGTTGTATGTCCACATGTATAAATTGCCATTTTAATATCCCTATTTTTAATATTTTATAATTTTCAGGCATTTTATCTAAACTATTGTTTATTTACTTTTAAATAAAAATATTAATCTAATAATGGACTTATTGTTATATTTTGTTATAATTACAATTAAATAAAAGGAGATACATTATGATTAGTAAAAATTTACAAGAAGCATTAATAGAACAATTAAATAAAGAGTTTCAATCAGCTTATATTTATTTAGGAATGAGTGCATACTGTTCAAAAGAGGGTTTTAACGGTGCATCATCATCGTTTTTAATTCAATATCAAGAAGAAGTTTCTCATGGAATGAAGTTTTTTAAATATCTTGAAGACCAAGATGTACATATTAAACTACCAGAAATCAAAGCATCAAAAGTTGAGTATAAATCATTATTAGATGTATTTAAAAAATCCTTAGCACATGAACAAACAATGACTAAAAACTTAAACAACTTATCAGATGCAGCAATGAAAGACAAAGATCATGCAACATATAACTTACTTCAATGGTATGTTACAGAACAAGTTGAAGAAGAAGCTACAGTATCTGAAATTATTGACCATATTAAACTTGTAGGAGATAATGGTTTTGGATTATATACGATTGACAAAGAACTTTCTTCTAGAACTTTTATTGACCCAACAGTAGTATAAAGATTTAGGAGTACTATAATGTTTAGAATTATGTATATGAGTACAGCTACAAGAGTAATTCCTGATAGTGAATTAGAAGAGCTATTAGAGACTTCAAGAAAAAACAATAAAGAAAAAAACCTAACAGGTTTACTTATAGTAAAAGGAAGAACTTTTCTTCAATGTCTTGAAGGTGAGAAAAAAGATGTTGAAGAAATATTTAACAAAATACTTAAAGATGATAGACATACTAGTATAATAGATTTAATTGAAGAAGATATTTCAAGTAGAATGTTTCCAACTTGGGATATGGGATATAAAAACCTAAAAATAGTTGATGATATAAAAAGTGAGAAAATAAGAAAAATTTCAAGCATAGATGACTTCGATATTAAAAAAGAAGATATAGCAGAAGTAATTCAAGAGTTTATAGCTTATGACTAATTCAAACAAATAAGGCAAAATGCCTTATTTATTCTTCTATTAAAAACTTACCCTCTGCTCTATTTTTAACTAGCTTTGAGGCATCAACTACAACACCATGCATTGCTAAATAAATTCCATTTTCTATATTTGCACTTAAAAATCCTAAAGCTTGGGAAAAGTTCATTGTAGCTTCCACCTCATCAATACTCATAGGAACCATGGCACCTGTAAATACAATTTTTTTATCAGAAATTTGTTTTTTCAAAAATTGTGAAGTTAAATCAACTGTATCAGTTCCATGAATAATAATGATATTTTCATTTTTAGAATTTTTTACACTATTTGTAATTAATTCTCTATCAACATCTGTCATATCCAAACTATCTTTTGAAACAATATTTATAACTTCATAATCAACATTAAAACAAGATGCTAAAATCTTATCAAGTGCGATATTATCATTTGGAACTTCTAGTTGACCTTTTATAGGATTATATCTTTTATTAAATGTTCCACCTGTATTTATAATTGTAACTTTCATAAAATTCCTTCGTATAATACATTTATCGTTCAATTAGTTAAAATAAGAACGAGTTAATTAAAACTCATAGCTCTCACAAAGGTTA
>MDTG01434362.1_pt1 | contig 26942 bp, 25 predicted proteins | sample 811421 | NCBI WGS metagenome assembly MDTG01 (sample SAMN05326645, study PRJNA326480) | marine metagenome | isolation source: seawater | place: Pacific Ocean: South East | collected 2011
ATATCGATACCGTGAAGGGATTCATCCACACCCGGCCAAGCCGTATCCTTGTTGTCAATAATCCATTGAAGGCCATTCATGGCGGATTCGTAAAATTCCTGCTCAATCAAATAGGTCTCAAATGGACCCGCACCGATATCAGTCCCAATGCGAACATCGACAAGAGATGCATTTGGAGCACTACCATAGAATTCTGATTGCGAGCCATCGGCCTCAACACCAGTAGCCGCAGCCATACCCATGCATGCAGTCCCATGCTGATTACCATCATCAGGATCGTAAGAGCCGTCCGTCTCTCGACCACCAGCCAATACGCAGTCATGAACGTCGGTGTGCACGAAGCAAACCGCATCAAATCCAGCGACATGCTTTCCTTCCAGACCCGGATGCTCACTGTCTACACCGGTATCTGTCAATGCAATATTGACGCCCTTTCCTGAGACTCCAAGTTGCCAAGCACTCTCAGGATATTCAGTTGAGTTTCGAGCCTTGACCGCCATGGTTTGGATATCACCGTAGAATTGTATCGCGCCATATCGCTCAACCATGACAACACCATCAATTTGGGATAATTCAGTAACATTGAGTGCATCTACGGCACCAATCAGAATCGCATCCACAGCTGGAATCACCCATTTTGGTGTGTAACCCAGTTGATTCAGACGGTTCTCATCTTCGGCGGTCGGAGTATGATCGTACGATAGACCCACCCAGACTGTACCCACTTCAGTTTGCAGACTGTCGTGAATCCCATTTCGATCCATATCCAAGGTCGTGCGCTCCCACCATGGCAATTCATTCCAGATGAGTGGTTGATGTGCAGGAATGTCTGTGGTCCATTCTGTGTGAATTAGTTGCCCCTCTCCCATCGAACGGAAACCGTTGTCCATCGGAGGTGCAATCGCGCCAACAAATGGAATCGAAAGCATGAGGGCGATCATCATCGCCACAGGTGCACGTCTAGGTTGCATTACGCGCGCGTGCGCGTGTGCCCATCATCAACCCAACGCTTCACCGTGTCATTGATTCAAACGATGTTTATTGTATGAAGAACAAGACGTGTATGCGTGCCTGAAGTCGTCCATACTCCCGATTATTGGGACGAAGCCTGCACTGAATTGTGTGAAAAAGATACCATACTTGCCAAAGTAATCAACAAGTATCCCGAACCCATTTTGACATCGAAGGGCGACATGTTCTCTACCCTAATCCGCTCAATTATCGGGCAACAAATTTCGGTTTATGCTGCCGATGCAGTTTGGGGTCGGTTCATTGAATTGGTTGGAGAATTATCACCGGAAAAAATTCTTGAGCAAACATCAGAGTCACTGAGAAATTGTGGATTGTCTAATCGCAAAGTGGAATATATCTGTGGAATTGCTGAAACTTGGACTCAAGAATACGCAGAGCTAGATTGGCAGGACATGTCGGATGAAGAGGTCAAAAGCAAACTGATTGCACTTCGGGGGGTCGGGCCATGGACTGCTGAAATGATCCTGATGTTTACTCTACTAAGACCGGACATATTTCCGATCGATGATATCGGTGCGATTCGAGCCATTGAGAACATGTACAACGGAGGCGCTGTCATGAATAAGCAGGAATTGCTAGACCGAGCAAAAAGTTGGGCACCATGGAGAACCGTCGCAACTTGGTTTCTATGGCGAACCATCGATGACGAACCGGTTGAATATTGAGCGGAAAGTGGGGGCAGAGGGATTTGAACCCCCCTCCACCGGTCTGGAGCCGGTAGTAATACCAAGCTATACTATACCCCCATGGGTAAACAGCGGCCGACGCCTAGGATATTTCAACAGAGCGGTGAGGCATTTCGCACTCATTGCTTGTTCTGCTTACGAGCAGCTCGACGGCGTCGAAGCTTCTTGCGACGCCACTTCCATCGCTGATTGCCGGCCTTCTTCCAGGCACGACTTCCTCGCTTCATGGGTTCGGCCGACCTACTTCCCGTATATGAGCGAATCGGGTGACTCGGGAGTGAATGAGCGGGCGATACAGGATTCGAACCCGTGTTCTCGGATTAGAAATCCAAGGTGATATCCAAGCTACACTAATCGCCCGTAATCACCCGTGGGCATGGGACCTTCATCAACTTCACCTGAAGGGGCGTGCACACTTCGGACATCTAGAAGGGGACCGAACAGTAGTTCTATTCCAAACAAACCCACAGTGGGAACATGTCCAATCCTTGACCTCTTGTTGGCCCAAAGCCTGATCTCGAATATCACGTAACAATGCACTTTCTGATAATTTAGGACTCGGAGCAATTTCGTTGACTAACTCGGTATGCTTCGCATTGTGTTCTGTCAGTCCGGCTGCATGTAGAAACTCATGGACCAAAGTGTGAGCAAAGAGCATTGAATCTTCTGCAAGAATCGGGTGAATCCCGATTGTGACAGGACCAGGAGGTAGTCGTTGTCTCTTTCGCATTTCTAATTCATGTGGAGGAATCTCGAAGCAGGTATTACCCAAACGGTCCGCTTCGATTCCAAGCCACTCCACGCGTACGCGCGAGAGATGGCGCACAAAGGGTGCTTCCTGTTCATCCAATTTTGTAGCGATATAATCCAACATCCCCTCAGGGATTTCGGGAGGGGTTTTCGGGACTTTGCTGGCCCTAGCAGTAGCCGAGACAAAACGTGTCACTCGACCATGACCCGTGTCGTCGCCCATGACTGTGTGAGCAGACGAAGAGGCTTAAATGAACGGGGGGGCTCGCCGGGCTACAACAAGCCTGACTTGGTTGTAAATGGGCGCTTAGATCAGCTGGAAGATCGCTTGAGTGGCACTCAAGAGGCCGGGGGTTCAAATCCCCCAGCGTCCACCATCTCAGAATCTGATTGACACGCATCTTTCTTCCGCATACATCATGAACGTAGTAGTATCGGGCAAAGGTATGAGTCCCTATTGGGTAATGATGGGACTCATTTTTTTCTTGACGCCAGTCATCTGCTGGCTGTTTTCTAGGAACCATACAGAAAGTCGAGTCCCTTTGAGGCGTACTTTTGCCGAAATGTGGGACAAAAAATACTACCTACACGTAACAGGTTATTTGGCAATTTTCATTTGGAAGAAGGTCACAGATGGTCTGAACGAGCCGATCAAAACATCTACTGGGCACTACACTGATTGGGTTCATGGCCTAGAAGGAGAATTGGTATTCTGGGTTCAGAACACCTTTCACAATGTGGTAATGACAGATATTCTGAACTTTCACTACTTGTTCATTTATCTGTTTTTGATTTATGTTACAACGATTTACTACATGTACACTGGTGAACGAGATCTAACCGATAAGGTCACACTGAACTATTTGCTCATCTATGCCCTTGCCGTTCCTTACTATCTATTCTTCAACGTAGAAGTGACGAGTTCATACATACCTGGGATGGAAGCCTTGCTATACGAGGACCCTTGGTACGGTTACTTCTATGGAAGCCATGATCCGCTTGACAACTGTGTACCGAGTTTACATATCGCAATTCCATTCGGAATTTTGGCACTGAACTGGTTACACGTACGCGAGCAGGGAATTAGTATCAAAGAATGGAAACATCGTAGATATCATCAATTCATCTATTGGAACACTGTTCTTTTCGCATTTGCAATCTTGTACTTGGGTATTCATTGGTTCATCGACATCCCTCTAGGAATCCTGATCGGTGGTATTGGAGCACTATTCATCCACCACATTCAGCCAAGATTACGCAATGACTTCGGTGCAACTTTCAAGGGGTTCACCAAAGGAAAAACCAGTCAGCATGCTGTGGTTGAGGGAATCATTGTACTGTTGCTTTTCAGTACCCTATTAGGGAGCATGGCATACCAGGAAAATACGATGGATGAGCGTGCATCAATGCGCTTAGGACCTGGTGATTCAAACATCGATATTATCCAAAAATTAGAGCCTGGACAAGAGGCGATATTCACATTGACAAATATGGATGAAGAGTATAATGTCGAAGTCCTCATCATCGAATTGGAGAATGCAACATTGGCGATGGATAAAAATGATCAAGGAATTATGTGGGACCAAATTAGCGACCAAGCAATCACGGTTGCACCGGGTGAAACTCATCGATTCGACGCAATCGATGAATTGGAGTTCTGGTACTTGGCTGTGGTTCATCTGAACGATACTGCGGAAGGTGTAGTTTCGGTCCAGATTACAGTCGAATATTCTGGCGAAGATTTGGTCACCAAATCACTGTTGATGAGTTTGCCATCGTTGTGGATGACTGGCTGGGTGATTCATCGTCTTGTCCGTCTCAATAAAGATGGGCGAACATGGATTGATTCAACCCCGAGTCATGCTTGGAAAATCCACGACGAATCTGAGTAAATTTTGAGATTAGAGCATGGCTCAATCGTTGAGATTGATGGCAGTAAGCATGATTAGGAATCGTAAACCGTAAAGAAGGCGCAATTAACGCGAGTCTATGCCCAAGGTTCGCAAGCCGAAACGGGGGTGGCCACGCATCCTCAAACCGCGCCGTATACGGCGTCGGACCCGCGAACCGAACAGTGGACATGGCTTGCCCCCTTGTCCACATTGTGGGCTGTTTGCGATGAAAAGAGATGACTCTCGCAATGAGATATACTGCACTGAGTGTGGCGGAATCTTAGGGAATTAAGCAGAGAACTCTTGACTGAATACCTCTTCCCTCGAATCCCGCTGTGATGATGACTAGATGCTCGCGGCTTTGCCGCTTGATTGATGGGCGAGCTGAGCGGGACCCTCAAATGCTACCAATCGTAGCGCGATTCATGCAGCCGGGCACACCACAAGTACCGTCAGCCCCACAAGTGATGGGGATGGCGCGTCAACCTCCGGGAACCACATTGGTGTTGCAAGAAGCTACACCTCTCTCACCTACCCCCTCGAATTTGCAGATGGCACGCCCCAGTAAACCATGGAGAATGTATGGTCGTGTCATCGGTTTAGTCATTCTATTGTTCATGTTTGAGACTTCTTTCTTCCAAGGTTGGGCCTTTGCAATTTACGGTGATGCTGCAATGGGTGCAGTGTCGTTCATGTGTGCTATCCCTTGGTTACTTTGGGTTGTAGCAATCCGAAAACCAAGAGCAGTATTGCTGGAAAGAGCGGTTCCAGATTCAAATGGAACTCAGTTACATGTCATCACGACACAAAGTGGTTCGCTCCAAACACCAATGCCAACAAGATTTGATAGACACCTGATTCGAGATGATTCGGTGTTGGATGTACCCTCTACTGTCGCATCTTGGGTTGTATTCGCATTGACAATTATAATTTCAATCGGACTTTGGGCAACAATCATTCTCGGAAGTAATTCAGCTATTTTGTTGGCAGGATTGGCACTGATTCCTGTGATAGTCGTTGGATTTAGCATTCCGGTGATGGCTTGGTGGTCTCACTCGACCAATCGAATTGGATTGCCGACCCGAAAGCGTGATGCTGAAACGTGGTTGATGGCAGGTATTTTCTCAACAATACCCGCCCTATTCATCAACAGTATCTTTTTCCCAGAAATTGTACTTTTCTTCAATCCCGAGATCAGCGCTGAACAGATGAGTAACCTCGGTGCGGTGATTTCAGCCCCAGTGGGCGAGGAAATTTGCAAGGGCTTGGCCATTCTATACTTCGCCTCGAAGATAAAGTCTCCAAAGCATGGATTCCAAATTGGATTTACCGTAGGTTTGGGTTTTGCAATACTTGAGAATTTGATGTATGTTCTTAGTACTGCTGGAAGCCCAATGACCATCTTCATTCGTGGGATTGGTTCTATTCCAGGTCACGCAGTATGGACCGGATTAACAGGAGGGGCCATCGGCTGGACGATGATGAACAAAAGAGCCAATGACTTGCACAGTGCTGCACAAGCTGGAATCCAAATCAAACCACCTGAAAGTGAACCTACACAATGGAAATTAATCGACAAAAAAACTGGTGCTGTAATCGATACTCCTGGACAAGCAATGGAAAGCGGAGTTGCGGTCGCCCCTTCAGGTGTTGAAATTTGGAAACCTGTGCAGCAAATTATCCAAAAGAATCCTACGCTGAAAATTCCATTACCAAAGAATGTGTATTTCGCGCTGCTCTTGGCAATGATCGGCCATGCATCATGGAATGGGACGTTTATCATCTTCGCAATCTATGCCGAAAGCACAGGCATGGCACTCATGGTAGAAGTCATATTGTCGATTTTCATTATGGCTGTAATGGTCCTCGGTGTATTGGTCGTGGGCTCGGGTCTGTTACACAGTGTTCGTTCTGCACCTGATGGCTCTGAAGTGGACGATTACCAATCTGAATTGGCTTCGATTACGGCTGGAAACCAATTCTAGAGAACTCAGTGATTTCAGCGACTTACAGTCAAAACATTGAATCGCATTCTCCATTTCAAAAGGTCGGCGGATTGGAATGAATCTCGAAATGCTGGGTGGATTTAACCAAACAAATCTGCTGATTTCAGTTGCGCTGGTCATGATTCTAATGGTGATTAGTCGGATTAGAAGGATTCTCAACGAGTCTGGAACTTGGGCGGCCGCAATCATGGGGCTAGTTGTCGCCATCGGTGGCCATTGGACTTGGTTGGTTACCCTACTCGCATTCCTGAGTGCAGGGTTTTTCGTTACAAGATGGCGATATGATCAGAAGAAAGAGATGGGGTTCAACGAGGGAGAAGATGGTGAACGCGATTGGACCAATGTCATTTCAAATGGGGGTGTACCTATGCTCATTTCTCTGTATGCATTCGTGACTGAGGATTGGCAAGGATTGCTTCCAATCTTCGTCGCTTCGGTAGCCGTAGCCACCTCCGACACATTCGCTAGTGAGATTGGCTGTCTCGACAAGCGAGTCTACATGATTACGACTCTCAAAAAATGTGAACCTGGATTGAATGGAGGATTTAGCCCCAATGGGCAATTCGCAGCATTCGTCGGTGCACTTCTGATCTCATTGGTTGCGACAGTATTGGGAACGCTGGTCGGTGCTGAAGCCCTTTCATCCCCAGTGGAGTTTATTCTCAGCATCTCAATCATCGGCTTCTTGGGTTGCCAAGTCGATTCATTACTCGGTGCATTGCTCGAAAACCGCGGGTACATTGGCAAAGGAACTGTCAATACATTGGCCATTGCAACAGGGGCAATTATCGCCTGCTATTTTCATCCGATAATTGGATTCTGAGCGGCGGCCCTTAGGGCCGCCGGATTCATCTATGGGATGTGTTTGGCCGAATCATGCATCCGAGGCCCGAGGTTCGCCCCTTTCGACGGATGTTGGTTCTATTCGTGGTCTTGCTCGCAATGCTGGCGATTCCGGCCCAAAGTACAGCCGATGATTTCCCGACGGGACCCGGACTCGACTGGCAATTCCCAGATTCTCATGGAATGTACATTGTCGGTGCGGGGGAACAAGCCTTGTTGGATCGTACATTGCCCAGTGAAACTGGACAGCCCGATGGAGATCTTGAGTTTGGATACTTCCCGACCCCACAAAATTTGCTTTCAATCACGAGTATTCCTGCAACTGATGCGACGTTGATTCAAGGGAATCTAACCGTGCAACTCTATGCTGGACTATACGCCCAAGGAACCCAATGTAAGGGACAAAATTTTGGATTTGGCGCAGGTGAAACCACATTCTATGCCACGGTGATGGTGGGCAGCAGTTTGGTGCTTGACAATGAACCGAGTGAACCACAATTTTTGGAGTATGACTGGAATAATGCACAGTTATTCACCATCACAGCACCGATTGATGCAATGTTGAACATTGATGATATCATCACGCTCGATTTGTCGGTTCAACACAATTGTAACGCGGCAAATGGGCACTTATTCTGGGATACGTATGACTTGCCCAGTGGCATTCAGATTGATGCTGGAATGCTGACCCCTTCCCTAAACATCTCAGTCAGCTCAAATGGACTACCACGGATTGAATTCACACCACATTCACCCTTCGGACCAGACGACTACAAGGAACTCAAAATCGATGTGATCGGCCCACTCGACTCATGGGAGCAAGGTGTCCATTACCCGATTCCACCGGAAGAGGAACAATTCCAAGACCGGTTCACCATGGATTCTGAAAAACCACCTCATGGCTCCAGACAAACCGATACTGGAAAGATGGCGTGGACTTGGATCACAAAGGATCCACTTGACCAAGGGATGTATGTCATAGACGTCTGTGCTACGATGGCGGATGGCATTTACACCATTGATTGTCATTTGGTCGGAGTATTGAGATTCGAGGTTGAGGAAAGTCCCGGTGCTTGGTTGGAATCAGGATGGTTTGCGGTGATGCCGATTCTATCGACACTGGGGTTATTCGGGTTTCTCTTCCAAACACGAATCCCTCCTTGGCCGGCCTTACTGGTGATTGCACTGTTAGCCGCAACCACCATGGCTTCCTTGACAGCTCTGCCCGACATTGGCCCAGGTGAGCAACAGAACGAATCCAGTGCACCCGATTTCATTTTACTCAAGCACGGGAATGGTAGTGCGAATCTCGGGGATTTGCTCGATGGAAAGGATGCGTTGATTCTCGGTGTATTCACTGCGGGTTCACCCTCTGCTGATTTACAGATGCAGGACTTCATGGATGTTCGAGAGAAATTGGGTGATTCAGTTTCCTTTGCTCAAATGATTACTGGAGAAAGTGTCGAGATTTACGATGGAGATAGTCATGCTGCCAAGTTGAATGGTTCTTGGCCATTGATGATTGACGAGGCAGATGGTGCCGTTGCAAAGCAACTTCCGAGCGGAATGGAAGACAGTGTCATTGTGATAGACTCTGCAGGATTCATCGTCGCATGGCATTCGTCAACCATGAACCCCATTGATATCGAAAAGTCAGTTGAAAAGGCCAACTCGATTTTGGCCCGATCACCTACAGAATTATTCGACACTGCTGCCATTCTAGTATTCCTACCACTACTAATTCTAGGATTACCAAGAGAGCGAATTGAGGCCCCAGAAACAGTGATGATCCCAGCGGCGGGTTGGTTGGGTACGATTGGTTCAGCGGCAATCGGATTCACCATTTGGGCACTGCCTGTAGCAACCTTAGGTTCGATAGGTGCTTCCATTTGGATTTGGGTTCAAGCTGCATTGATTGGTTGGTTATGTTGGCAAACCATTGCCATGCTCGTTTGGCAAAGAATTCCTGAGGTAGACTGGATTTCAAAACGTGCTTACAATCTACTTCCAGATGACTATAGAGCGTGGCGCTCAGAGGAAATGTGGATGTGGGATACGCGAATGGGCAACTGGTTAGCTTGGCTGATTTGGCTTGCAATGCCCACCCTTGTAAGCCAAGGATTTGGTTCAAGAATTGCTGGAGGCGGTATCGGACTAATTGCAGGACCACTGATTTTGCTAGGATTCATTTTAGCGGCAGGTATTGTGATATTGGTATTCAGAATTATCGCATCTTGGGGTGGGCCTATTTCTCGTCTAGGCGGCACACTAACTCGTCCGATAGCAGTTCGTAGTTGGGGTGCGATGAATATGGGCATCGTCATCTGGATGATGCTTTGGTATATTTTTGGACCATTAACGGGTTGAAATATTACCCCTTTCAGCGTTCATTGATTTGATCGAGTTGATGAGGATTTTAGCCCCAAAAATGGGACCATCTAGAGTTTTGAAACAAGGTCTTGAAGGACTTCTGCCGGATTGTTTGCCTTGGTCACACCACTGGCTAGAAGCACACCTTCTGTACCAAGTTGGATGGCCTTAGCCACGTCTGCACCATTCTTCACTCCCGCACCACAGAGGACACGGACATCGGGGTTCGCTTCTTTGACGGCTTCAGCTGTCCCTGATACAATACCAGGATCTGCAGTGGTCACGCTGATATCACCACCAATGAGTTCTGGGGGCTCTACAGCGATAAATGTCGGTGAAAGTAACGCCAGCGCCTTTGCCTCGTCAATATCTGCGGCACAGGCACATACGGGGAAATCATCGGGGAGTTGAGCGAGTAATGTTTCGACATGACCCAAATCGACCTTGTGCTCTGCGTGATTGATGATGGAACCTGTTGCACCATATCCGATCGCCGTCTCAGGGTGCAGCCAACCGGTGTTTGACCCCCAACCGATTGGATCTAGGTGCTGGGTCCAAACTTCGAGATTGGGCGCTGCAGCCTTGACAGCACTCAAATCAAACGCTGAGACAACGGCGACCATCGTTGCATCTGTGGTTACATCGACTTCGGCCATGGCCTTGGCGAGGGCAACTGCTGCATCTCCTTGTGCTGATGCATAGGTCTTGAAATTGACAACGATGAGAGCGGTCATCAAACCCTGCGAAAGGATGGAAGGTGTTCAATCTGCCGTCGGATAGGTGCCGCCATTTTGCTCATACCCATCAGCGATGATGGAGCCGTGGTCGATGACCACATTCTCCAATTTGCAATCCCGACCGATTTGAGTATTGTATCCAATCATACATCCATTGATGACTGAACCCGAACCAACGGAAACTGAATGGAGTAAAGCACTACTTACTAAAGAACATGAGGCACTTATTTTAGTTTTCATTCCGATTGCACAATCGAAAATAATGGCGGTAGAATCAGCATCAACATCGTCGCCAAACCAATTCCTACCATGGACTGATTCGCCCGATACCCAAGCATGATTCTCAATCGATGTTTGAATTGCTTCAATGTAAGACGGGGGTGTTCCAGCATCGACAAAGTGGCCCTCGAATGGGAATCCGGAAAGCTCACCCTGCTCTGCCAGTTGGGGGAAAACTATCCGCTCCATGCTGAAGGCTCCTTCCGGCATGCGATCAAATACCTCTGGCTCAAGAAGGTAAGTTCCTGCATTGATGAGATTAGAATAGGCTTCTTCGCGCGGAGGTTTTTCCTGAAATCGGCAGATTCGAGATGTTTTCGAATCAAAGTCGGCTACACCAAATCTGCTGGGGTCATCTACTTCCCATAAGGAAATAGATGCGAGAGCGCCTGTCGCTTTGTGTGCAACGAGCATTTCATCGACTCGGAGGCTGGTCAGTAAATCGCCATTGATTACGCAACAGGTTCCCCCGCCAAGATGCTCGCGGCAATTTGCGATGGCCCCTCCCGTCCCAAGGGGTTCCTTCTCCTCAACAATGACGACTTCGTAAGGTAAATCAAGAGACGCGAAATGCTCTCGCATTTGCTCAATTCCATAGCCGGCTGCAATCAGTACTTTGTCGACCATATCTTCGGGGAGAATGCTGACTACATGCTCAATCATGGTCCGATCTAGAATAGGAATCAGTGGTTTCGGGACATGCAAGGTCCAAGGACGCAAACGCGTACCAAAGCCTCCTGCCAATACGATGACGTCCATCGCCCATCCGAGGTGGACTTCCCTCAAGTGCCTTGCTGACCGCCGATGATTCTCAAGCGGTTGTGTCGGAGTGTTCAAAGAGCGACTTTCGGTCCAGCGCCCATGAACATCCACGAGTATCAGGGAAAGCAACTGTTCCGAGAAGCAGGCTTGTCAGTACAAGACGGAGTACATTGTACGTCGATTGAGCAAGCCTTGGCTGCATACGACAATTTAGGCAGCAAGGTTGTCGCAGTCAAAAGTCAAATTCATGCTGGCGGCCGAGGAAAGGGTTCACTGTATCATCCTGAAAGCGGTGATCTGGTCATGGAAGGTGGAGTGAAAATTGCATTCAGTCGGGAAGATGTCGAAAATTATGCTGGAAACATTCTCGGTAACGTTCTCGTCACTAAGCAAACAGGTTCCGAAGGAAAAATAGTCAACAACCTCTACGTCGAAGGTGGTTGTAATATTGCTCATGAATACTACCTTGCAATCTTGGTTGACCGAGAAGAGAAGATGCCGTTAATCATGGCATCCAAGGAAGGTGGAGTGGATATCGAGGAAGTTGCAGAAAAAACACCTGAAGCAATTTTCAAGATTTATGTCGACCCTGTTGCCGGCTTGCAGCAAACCGATGCGGAAGGGTTGGCGAACTCGCTTGACTTGAGTGGAAATGCTGTCGATTCTTTTGTCAAGAATGTCACCGGTCTGTTTGATTTGTTTGTCTCCAAAGATTGCTCGATGGTGGAAATCAACCCCATGGTCCGGACCGAAGAAGATGATATCGTACTACTCGATGCTAAAGTTGGATTCGATGAAAACGCACTATTCCGTCACCCCGACATCATGGAACTGCGAGATCTTTCTGAGGAAGAACCAACAGAAGTCCGCGCAAAAGCAGCCGATCTTTCCTATGTCAAACTCGATGGGAATATTGGATGCTTGGTCAATGGTGCAGGTTTAGCAATGGCAACCATGGATGTGATCAAACTGTATGGTGGAGAACCTGCCAATTTCCTCGATGTTGGTGGGGGCGCCAATGAAGAACAGGTGAAGACGGCCTTCGGAATCATCATGGAAGATCCGAATGTGAAAGGTATCCTCGTGAATATCTTCGGAGGCATCATGCGTTGTGACATTATCGCAAGAGGTGTGATTGCTGCAACCCAAGCCCTTGAACTTGAGGACCCGCTTGTGGTCCGATTGGTGGGGACCAACTTTGAGGAAGGGAGACGGATTCTCTCCGAAAGTGGACTGAATATTCACACTGCTGAAACCCTCGCTGAAGGTGCGAAAAAGATTGTTCAACTTGTCGGAGGTGAGAATTGATGGCAATTTGGATTGAAGAGGATGCAAAGGTTCTCGTCCAGGGAATCACTGGGAAACAAGGCACATTCCATGCGACAAAGATGGTCGAATACGGGACAAATATCGTCGGAGGCGTCACTCCGCGAAAGGGTGGCCAAACGGTAGACTTGGGTCCTGTCCAAGCACCGGTATGGGATGCAATGGCTGAAGCAATAGAGGCCACAGATGCTGATGCGAGTGTCATCTATGTTCCTCCACGATTTGCTGGTGCTGCAATCATCGAGGCCGCGGATGCGTTTGTCTCTGTTCGCGGCAATGGAGTGATTGTCTGTATCACAGAAGGGATCCCCACGTTGGATATGGTCAAAGCCGCAGAGCATGTTGCGAAGTATCCTGATGTTCGTCTGATTGGTCCGAACTGTCCAGGTATCATTACCCCAGGAGAAAATGGTGGGGCAAAAATTGGTATTATGCCTGGACACATTCATGCCAAAGGTCGAATTGGAATCGTCTCAAAATCTGGTACCCTGACATACGAGGCTGTCGCACAAGCGATGAGTATCGATGAAGGTCAGAGCACATGTGTCGGAATTGGTGGTGACCCCGTCAATGGAACCGGGTTTATCGATTGCTTGGCGGCATTCGAAAATGACGAGCAAACAGCTGCGGTCGTGATGATTGGTGAAATTGGTGGCAATGCCGAGGAAGAAGCAGCAGCATGGGTTGCTGACAACATGACCAAACCGGTGGTTGGCTTTGTGGCAGGAATGACTGCACCTCCTGGAAAACGCATGGGTCACGCTGGTGCAATTATCAGTGGTGGGAAGGGGACGGCTGCAGAGAAAGTGGCTGCAATGGAAGCTGCTGGTATTCGTTGCGCCAATGACCCATCGGAAATTGGTGCTGTGCTACTGGAAAGTCTCAAGGCCGCAGGGCTTCGCTAAACCGACATGGAGATTGTTGCACTCGCACCAATCCTTGTGGTATTGGTCTTAGGCGCTATGTCTCCTGGACCATCACTTGCTGTGCTCCTCCGAAATACCATGGAAGGTGGAAAAGCACAAGGGGTTTCGTGTGGAATAGGGCATGGAATTGGATTTGGAATCTATGCCTTTGTTGCTATCGTAGGAATTTCTCAATTGAAGGCAAGTGCTACCGAGATCGCATTATTTTTGGAATCAGCAGGTGGACTATTTCTTCTCTTCCTAGCTGCAATGATGTTCAAGGGTTCCGAAGATGCGATTGAACACAAATATCCCACCAGAAGGGGATTTTCTGAAGGTTTCTTAATCGCGTTCCTAAATCCAAAAATTCTGGTATTCCTCATAGCTATTTTCAGCCAATTCATTCAACCAGATTTCACGTGGAGTGAGCGATTAATCATTGCAGGGATTGCATTGTTGATCGATGGAGGTTGGTACGTATTGGTCGCCCTGATTATCTCAGAAACACCAATACTGTCGATATTGAAAGAACATGCAAGAGGGTTTGAAATCACAATGGCGGCCGTCTTGGCTGGCCTTGGGATTTGGATTCTGTTAGGAATCAAAACCGTCTAATCATCGAGGAGGGCCCTTGCGCTTGGGAGGGCCGCCTTTGCCACGACTTGGAGGGCCACCGCTGGGACCTCTACTTGGGGGACCACCACTAGGACCTCGACTTGGGGGGCCACCACTAGGACCTCGACTTGGGGGGCCACCACTAGGACCTCGACTAGGAGGACCACCACCGGGACCTCGACTAGGAGGACCACCATCGGGACCTCGACTGGGAGGACCACCGCCGGGACCTCGACTAGGAGGACCACCGCTGGGTCCACGCGATGGACCACGAGGTGGCCCACCGGGTCCGCCGCTGGGGCCGCGATTTGGAGGGCCACCGGGTCCACCACTAGGTGATCCACCTCGGCTAGGGACAGGTTCTTCGAAATCATCCTCATCATCGTCATCGATGAATTGCGCTCCACAATGGGGGCAACTGGAATCCGATTCTCGGATTGGATAGTGACCGCAGTCATCACAGGCGAACAACTCTTCGTCATCGTCATCATAGTCGTCGTCATCTGCTCCATCCGGTGAGTCGCCCCAAACCAGTTCTATGTCACCGTCCATCGAGCGGAACAACGCAATTTCGATACCGATATCAAAACCCTTCAATGCCAATTCGGTTGCGATAGCATGTTCAAAAGCATTGGACAAATCTGGTGGCGTATCCAATACTCGACCGTCATCGATGTAGGTCACATTGACTTGAATCGTATCGTCATCAGTAAGTGCAACCTGTGGAGATTCGACCGCAACACCTCGCTTGCGAGCAACACGACGGGTAGCGACCTCTGCCATTCGCCGTAACAGTGAGGTAGATGGTTGATTGGATTTAGCACGCTTCTTCTCCAGACCCACGTCATTACCATCATCCAAGAAACGGGCAGCGCCACTGGAAGTAGCCAAATGGCTGGGCACCTCGCCTCCGGCCAAACCCGCCAATACACCACTAGCTGTTTGCTGATTCATGGCCAACCATTCATTTCTAGCATCGACCTTGTCCGCTTTCTCGGCTTCAACAATCCTGTCGACGACTTGATCAGTAATGGAGGAATGAGCAGAAGGTGGACCTTGTGGAGGAGTCTGGACATTGTGTACGCCACCTGTCATCTCTCCTGCAATTTGATTCAAGAAATCCGAAGGTGCGGCCGCGGCAGTTCCACCAGCAGCATCTGAAGATTGCATATCATGGGTTGCTTGAACAGCTTGTGAACTGACTACACCAAAGTTTCGAGCACCCATTGCAGCGGAGTTCGAAGGGTCTTGCCTAGCGCCACACTCTGGGCAGAAAAGCGAGTCATCAGGAATTTCTTCCGAGCACACACTACAGTCGATTGTCCCACCCCTACGGGTGGGAGGGTCAAGCCCTCTTTTGAAAAGGTTGTCTAAATCGAATGCCCACACTGTCAAGAACACAAGCCGATTAGAACACCCGAGGGGAAGAAATGGGAGACCTCATCAATGCGGAAATTGATGCTCTGCTGAAGGACACTTCTCGCTCGTTCTTCGTGACACTGGAGATGTTGCCGAAGAATATTCGTGGACAGGTCGGTCTGCTCTATTTGCTAGCAAGGGTCGCTGATACCATTGCCGATACCAAAACAGGTTCAGCAGAACACCTGATTGAGGCACTTACCCAATATGACTCCGTGGCTCAGGGTACTACATCTGAACTGCCAGAATTTGCCGACATTGCTACCTTACAAGAGCATGAAGGAGAAGCACGATTGATGCGAAATGTAGGCAAAGCAATCTCAGCTTTGGATTTGTTTGATGATGAAGATAAGAAACACATGCGTGAATGCCTGGGCATCATCATCTCTGGACAAACTTTGGATTTGCAAAGATTCGGCCCTGCAAATGAAACTGGTTCAATTTCGCCATTACAATCCGATCAGGAACTCGACGACTACGCGTACAGAGTCGCAGGGAGTGTCGGTGATTTTTGGACACATATGACCTGTAACCATATTCTCAATCAATCCTTCTCAAGCGGCACAAAGCGTGAGCAATTATTCTCGAACGGATTACGTTTTGGAAAGGCACTTCAAATGATCAATATCCTTCGAGATATTCCCGAAGATTTGCGATTTGGAAGATGCTATATACCGATTGACTCCTTGGAATCAATAGGGCTATCAACTGATGATTTACTCGATGCTGAAAATATGAATAAATTTCGACCATTATACGATCAATATCTAGATTTGACAGATGCCCATCTCGATGCGGCCATTGAATACATCTCTATGCTACCTTACCTCCAGTTCCGTCTTCGTGCCGCTTGTATGTTACCAGTTTTAATCGGACAAAGAACTGTAGCTATGCTCCGTGAACAAAATGTGTTGGACTCCGAAAATCGTGTAAAGGTCTCAAGGGTCGAAATTAAGAATTTAATTTCAAAAACCAAACGTTCGCTTTTGTTACCAGGTGGGGGCCGAAGATTGATGATTTCGAATCGAAATCGTTGATTCTGATTCAACAGGAACTTTTTCTGGTTTAGGTCCCCAAAGGGGACCATTAGGACTTTTGAGGGGTGGGTTCAATAAGGAACGAGCCTACCCTAACACCGTCGCGTATGTCTGATACTGTGAATCAAAGTTCCTCCGAGTTCCTAGATGAGTTCATTCTCATCGAGGATGAACCTGTCCGAAAGGGCGAGGAAGGAACACCGGTCAATTCTCGGTTGGAGCAACTCAGAGCCGCTGTCGTCGTCACCAGAGAAGCAGTTCGCGCAGCCAGTATCACGGCATTGGAATTGGCTGCTGAATCCGCTCATTTCATGGGCGTTGTCAGCACAGGTGGTGAACTTGTCAACCCCTTCGAGAATATTGAAGCCGCAGTGTGGGAAGAAGAGGATGTTCCCGACCAAATGCTTCAGGCTGCATACGATTACTGTGAAGAGTTGACCAAGCGTGAGGCTGCTAATTTCTACCATTCTTTCAAGTATCTTCCAATTGATCAGCGCCGTGCGATTTGCGCATACTATGCCTTCTGCCGTCGGGCCGATGACATCGCAGATGGCGACTACGTTGATGTCTTCCCTGGCACCCAAGGTGCCAACGACCCAGAGGCGATTGATTACCGCCGAAAACTTGAGCAATTGGCAGCTGCTAAACCGGTAATCGAGAGAACTGAGTTTGAAGACAAGTTGGCACAACTGTTTTTCTTCCGCAAGAAACTCTCGACCGCATACAATTGCGTCTCAAGTACTGACCCAATCTTCTTGGCACTGAAAGATGTCGTCTCAAAGTACGAGATTCCTAGAGAATATATGGATGACCTCATCAGCGGAATGGAGGATGATCTGTACACTAATCGCTATCAGACCTTCGAGGAACTGTACTCATATTGTTACCGTGTGGCCTCGACGGTTGGTTTGGTTTGCATCGGAATCTACGGTTTGGAGTGCACTGCTGCAGAGCGAGAGTTTGCAGAAGCTTGGGGAATTGCGATGCAACTCACAAATATCCTTCGCGATGTACAAGAAGATGCAGCTAGAGATCGAATCTACTTGCCGATGGAAGATTTGGAGAGATTCGGTATCACTGAGGAAGACATCATGTCCGGCGAGAAATTACTTGAACACCCTGGTTGGCAACCCTTTGTCGAAGAATATAGTCAGCGCGTTGCCAGTTATCGGGACAAGGGCTTCAAACTCTTGCCGCTCATCCCGAAACAAAGTCGCTATAGTCCTGCAGCGATGATGGCATTTTACAGTAGTATTCTGCGCCGAATTGTGAAGACTGGTGGAGATGTATTCACCGAGCGAGTGAAGTTGAGTAAGGCTGAGAAGTTGACACTGGCCGCAGGTGTGTACCTGCGCCACCGCTTCTTCTCCTTCTGAACATGAGAAAACGTCTGCTCACCTTCGGTGAGCAACGCAACCGATTAAGAACGTCAGCAAGCGCGAATAAACAGGAGGGGGATACATGCGGATTGCAGTTCTGATTGAAGACCGATGCAAACCAAATTCTCCAGCCTTCATGTACTTGCAAAAATATGCCGGTACCTGTGGTGGCGAATGTATTCAGGTTAATGGTACTAAATGCAAGATTTTGGAAAGTGCATGCCCTCCTTGTTTGGTGCGAGCCAAACACTGCCCGGGTGATGCGGTGAAAATCATCAACCTACCCGAAGAGTTGGACACAGATCTCACTCACTGTTATGGTGAAAATGGATTCCGATTATTCCGGTTACCTGCGCCAAAGAAACTCGAGGTTGTAGGCGTTCTTGGAGCCAATGGGATGGGTAAATCTACGGCCATCAACCTCCTGTCCGGAACATTGAGACCGAACTTAGGAGATTGGTTGGTAGGAGAAAGGCCATGGGAGGATGTACTCGAAGCATTTCCCAGAGGCGAGTTGCGAGATTTCATGACGAATGTTGCAGAAAATGGAGTCAGAATTGCGGTAAAACCGCAATATGTGGACAAAATACCCAAGGCCTTCGACGGACAGGTTAGTGCCCTATTGGAACGAATCGACCAACGAGGAGTAATCGAACAGGTCAGCCTTGACCTTGGAATTGATCACTTATTCTCTAGGAATTTACCCGAGTTATCCGGAGGTGAATTACAGCGCGTCGCCATCGCAGCAACCTTGCTGAAAGATGCAGATGTATACTTCTTTGATGAACCCTCTTCCTACCTTGATATCCATGAACGCATGCGGGTTGTCAAGATTATTCAGGAACTGTCACAATCAGGAAAACGCGTAATTGTAATCGAGCATGACCTAGCGATTTTGGATGTCATTTGTGATTTGATTCATGTGGTCTATGGGGAGCGGGCTGCTTACGGTATTTTCACACCCCCACGTCAAACAAGAACTGCAATCAACGCCTATCTGGATGGATATTTGGAGCAAGAAAATATTCGAATCCGAGATAAACCGATTCAATTCCTCAGAGGTCGGATGCGAGGTGAAGAGATTGGCGATCCTATCCTAGAATGGGGAGATATGGCAAAGACTCAGGGGACATTCAACCTCAAGACAGAACAAGGCAAGGTGCACAGTTCCGAAGTCGTTGGCGTTGTTGGCCCGAATGCGACCGGAAAAACGACCATGGTCAAGATGATTGCAGGCGAGCTTGAAATCGACGAGGGGTGGTGTACAATGGAAGCCAAGGTATCCTACAAACCTCAACATGTGAAACCTGAGTTTGCTGGGAGTGTCCAACTGTGGCTTGACAGTGAACTAGGTATGAAATGGCGGCAAGGTGAATTCCATACCACTGTGATTCGCCCCTTACAAGTTGACAAACTTGTCGAGCAAGATGTACGAAGACTCTCAGGTGGCGAGTTACAGGCTGTCAGTATCGCAATCTGCTTGGGCAAAGAGGCCGATCTTTACCTATTGGATGAACCCAGTGCCCATCTTGATGCAAATGCTAGGATGGAAGCTGCCAAGGCAATTCGTAAAACCATGGAAGTGAATGAGAAAGCGGCTATGGTTATCGACCATGACATCTACTTCATCGACATTGTTAGTGATTCCTTACTTGTGTTTGAAGGAGAAGGTGGAATTTCTGGTAAAGCGGTCGGCCCCCTCCCATTACGTAAGGGCATGAACCGATTCTTGGAACAGGTACAGATTACATTCCGAAGAGACCACGATAGTCACCGGCCAAGAATCAATAAAATGGACAGTCGCAAGGATCGCGAGCAAAAAGCCAGTGGCGAATATTTCTATGCGGGTTGATCAAATATGCCAGTCATTCCACAACCCACAGGAATTCATGCAAGGAGTAGAAGACGATTGAGTGCTTCATCCCTGGTCACTTGGGAACGGTGCCGTCGAGACTGGTTCTTGACCCGGCGACTCGGAATTCGTGTCGCAACTCACCCTGAGATGTTGCTCGGCCATATTGTCGAAGAGGCTGTAACTGGAATCTGGATGGAACGTCCCCACCCCACTGAAGGTATGCTCGAGGGTGACTCAAAATGGGCACCCGGTCATGCGGGGGAACGAGTGGAGATCAATTCAATTGATTCACTCAACAGTTGGTTGCGAACGCTGATGCGCCCAGTTGTGGACCAAATCCTTGAGCAGGTAAAAGATGCATGGACAAATTGTCTTTGGAAAGCGGATGGTAGAGATGTCTCTGAAATCAAACGAGACAAATTAAATGCCATGGTCAAGAATGCCATCAAGTTACAAATCGCAGAAGCCGAAGCTTGCTTGGAGCAGAATGGTGGGCCCCATCTCGAGATATTCAGAGGGGGTGGCGATCCGTTTGGAACTCCAGCACCGTGTTGGGAAGATGATGCAGGAAATGGTTGGCAATCGCAAGGCGAGAACTGTACTTGGTGGGAAGCGTGGGAAATTGCACGTCCATGGTTTAAAGATCCTAGAATTACGAAAGCACAGCGATTATTCCATCCAGAGGGATGGGCAGCAGGTGAGCTGGATGTCGCGCATCGGTGGCGGGGGTGTGTACAGATTGTTGACATCAAGGCGAATCGGGGACATGGGCGCAATCATGACGGAGTTGCACATCAACTCCGATTCTATCAATGGTTATGGCACGAAACTCGACAACATCCACTGAAACCGTCTAATCTTTGTGAAGAGGGCGAGGTCAACGCAGCATATTCTTGGCATTTGGCTGATGGGTTTGTGCATAAGGCAAAACTGATTGAAGACATCCCTGCTGAAACCCAGCGTTTGAAATCAATTCATGCTGAAATGTCATCTGCAAGTATTGATGATTTACACCTCGATGGGACTGAACCTTCTACCGAGGGTGTACTCAGTTGCGCAATTTGTTGTGGTACTGAAACCTGTGATTATCCTCGTGGAGGGCAAAAACAACCACTCCATTCGTTAATTCCAAAGATTGATTCTATCAGACCCGAGGCCCCCTTTGGCGCCATTGCGGATTTACCCAGCCGTGTGACTGTCAAGGGAACATTACACGGTCATTGGGGACCAATTGCAAATCATTACGGCGATCCAGTAATCGGAGCGGCCATTACTGCGGGCGATAAAACCGCAGTTATCGAAGAAATGGGTATCAATCAATTTCCCGAATTACATGAACATGATGGTGAGGTTGTTGTCATCAATGCTGCGCCGGGACAATGGCGTGGAATGATTCGACTTTACCTTGACCATGACAGTAAAGTGATTCCACTTGCGGATACTGAGGATATTGAAATCGCAAGAATCGGTCTCATTCCGACAAGAGCGAATGTTTGTGGAATGGTCATCAGTCGAGGGCTGAACAGTGGGACCAACGCCAAAGGGAAGGATTGGTCGATGTCTACAGCACACGTATGGGATGGATCAGGGCTCACTGAGGTGGTAGCATTTGGTATGGGTCGAAGCGAAACATTCGACAAGCTAAAGGTTGGAGATTACATCAAATTGATGTCTGCAGAAATCGGTTGGCGTGAGGGGACACCACAATTGCGAATCGACCCCCGAAATTCCCGTTTGACCGTGGAGAAGAGCGCTCCGTTAGAAGAAAACTGATTTCACCTTCCGTATGGTTCAAGGACGTTGACGCTTAGCATTGCCGCGTGCCAGTGCAGATTGTCGAGGAACAGGACCTGTTGGTCAGCAAGTTCAAACGACTATCTGCCACCAGTTTAATTCAATATCGAAACTGCCCTCGTTCTTGGTTCCATCAACGCATTGAATTTCTTCGCGGGCCTCAAGTTCCTGCAATGATGCGTGGACATATTGTAGAAAATACAGTCAGCAGGGTGCTTCGAGAAGGACCTCTGCTGGTCTCTTCAGAGGACCCATGGGATATTCTTCAAACACCGCTTGATGAACAACAACGTCCCGTGCTAGATTCCAAAGAAGGATACATGGCACCACATCTTCAACCACAAAGTGGTCTCAATACAATTGATGCGCTTCGTACATGGGCCCGTGCTCGATGCGATGTTCACCTTCCAAAGGTGAAACATATCCATGTCGAAGAATTTGAAGACAACCCCATGTCAATTGGAAGTGGGCAGGATTTGGATGATGAATTGATGCAACAGATGGCCTATGCTACCATTGATTTTCATCTTGAAGAGGTAGAGCGTTGCTTGGAAGCAAACGGAGGGATAAAACTCTCGCAATTTAGATCTGGTTCCCGCCCTAAATGGCCAGCTCCTGATGGATTTCCTTACGATTGGAGTTTACCTCATCCATCTGTAACTACTGGTGATTGCAGTTTAATGGAAGCCTGGGAAATCTCTCGACCGTGGTTTGTAGACCCCGATGCAGGCACATTCAGTCTTGGAACTATTCACCCTGAGCATTGGTTTTGGGGCGAATACGATTTCGTCTATGATTGGGATGGAGATATCTCAATTGTCGACCTCAAGGCTGCGATGGGAGATAACGACAGGTCAGCAGGATATGTTTTGCAATTGGAGATTTACGCGTGGTTGTGGTGGGAGACTCATGATCGATCTTCACAGGTTCGAGACTTGCGTATTTGGTATGCAGGTTCAAATCAGGTGAAAAAAATCGCTGCACCCAACAAATCTCGGTTGCTAGAATTGGATGGTGAACTACGTGAATACTATGACAAGCTCTTTGTGAACAGAAGTGATGATGCTAGAGATTACCCACCGAATCCTGCACCGATGCAAATTTTTCAAGCCGGTGGGATTCTTGTAGGAAAGAGTGATGACCCTCTAGCCCGATGCAATAGTTGTAATCATCGAATTATTTGTCCAAATGGAGACAATAGGAGTGATTTACCAGACATGGAACGTTTGCAACACGAAGGAAAGAGTTGGCCAATTACACCATCGAACCGATTACGTACAAGGATCGACATTTGTGGTAATGTCACTGGACTCTTATCACCTCAAAGTGATGACCAAGGCAATATACAAATCAAATTCAATCTCCAGCAAGGCGTAGATAGAGTCGAAGTCAAGAACTGTTATTTCCCAAAACCAAAACGAATCACACGAAGAATTGCGAACGGTACACATGTTCGAATCAAGGGTGGTAGACCCACGGAGTGGAATCTGACACCAAGTATCGAATTGGATGACTTGTCAGAGATTGAAATCATCGACCCGGCAGATACTGATGGAGAGAGTATTGTCGGAATGGCCACGGCAGGAAGTGTAGTTGGTAGAGTGATGACAATCAGAGATACAACTTGGCAGAAATTTCGCTCTAGTTCGGGTAAACCGAAGTGGCGATTGACCATACAAGATGCTACAGGGAGTATCGATATCGTTGCTTATGCATTTGCAGTACCTGCCAGTGCACGTTCAGTAAAACCAGGTGATGAAATCGCTATTTTGAATGGAGTTTATTCAGAATTCTTTGGTCGGCCCGAAATCAAATTCCAAAAAAATACCCGACTGGCGATTCTCAAGAGAAGGGGCGAATCTGAAAAATCAGAGGTTGAAGGTTAGCCACCACTCGATACAATGATCAGCTCAATCTCAATATCTCCAGTAATTGTAGAGGTGTGCGGTACGATTTGTCCATCGACAACCGTGAGAACTGTCGAAGGCGGAATCTCCATTTTTTCGAGAATCTTTGCAATTGAAACTGGTGCATCGTATTGTTGGATTGTTCGCTCTCCCTCGTGGGTAATTCCAATCTCCATGACTTATGCTGAGGCCTTTGCTTCATGAGGTTGATGGCGCCGAGAGAGAGATTTGAACTCCCGCGTCACGAGGACAGTGGATTTCGAATCCACCGCAATACCGGGCTATGCGATCTCGGCTACAGCCTATCGAGCCATGTTGTTGACATAAGTCTGACGAGTCTAAACGTAGAATCCGGAACCGGAGTCGTCTTCGTTGAGATCAATGCCTGCAATTTCCTTTCCTTCCATCATCGAGAGTAAACGAGCGGCCATTTCTCTCGTATTGTCTATTGGCAAATCAATATCTAATGCAAAGTCAAGACTGAGGCGCTGAGCAAGTCGGTCCGCGGTAACAACATCGACGCTGGTACCTACAGTTTCTGCACAGTAGGCGGCTGCATTTACGCCATGCAATGATGAGAGTGAAACAATGAGGCCTGCCAAGCCTAGCATACCCCCAGAAGGTTGCTCGTTACTCACAGTGATTCCACGTTGCTCCAAAGCACCTTTCGAATCATCTGATGGAGCGGCGAGGTGGATTTGCTCATCACCCGGATTTGCACTCAAACCTGCCATCACGACCGTAAAAGGTGTTGAAAATTCACTTGCGAGATTCAAAATGAAATCTGCTGTTTCATGTTGTCCCCGAGGGGTCATTGGTTGACCGGTACCTGTGATCGTAATCACCGTTTGCGAATTGCTCAAATTCACTGAATGGATTGCGAGATGTGGAGGAGTCAAAAAACCATCCTCAAGCACAGAATGAGGAGGTAAATCAGGGTGGATGATTCGAGCAATAAGGGTCGCATCGTGTTCTTCATTGAGTGTGTCGACGACAAGTTTACCGACGTTACCAACACCAGGTACAGCGGCAATCAATAATTCATGCTCAGGCAAACCCTTTACCCCAATCCAATGGATTGAAGCCGTCATTCTTGTTCATCCTCCGGAGAGGGTAATTGTTCAACCCATGCTTCTGACTCGACATCTTTCAATTTGCGACGGATGTCTGCTCGAGCATCTTCAGGTGAAAATCGCATGGGTACGGCAGCCTGTGCAGGTGCTCCACATTCACGACAAGTTTCGGATAAGCCATACGCACCACAGGTTGTACATTTCTGCAATCGCGTCCGAGCCATAACGCGTCCCTCCGTTGTGAGGCCTTTGAACCTCTCTCTAATTCAAGGGCTCATTGACGAGAGATTTCGACCTTACCGACTTCGTCGTTGATATGTTCGGCAATTGCGGCCTCAACCAAATCCCAATGTGATTCCGCAATCTCCCAATCGGGTGCCTTCAATTCAATCCTGTATTCAGGAGCACCATCATAGTATGTGGCAACTTCAACTTCATTTTGTTTTGAAGCACAACCTTCAGCCGCCGTAAGCGCATTACGAATGACTTCGATGCCTTCACTACCGTGAATCTGAATGTCTGCAATCGCACGAATGTTGACGAATTCTGGAATGATATTCTCTACAGCAGTTTCAATGAATACTGCCGTCCAATCTCCTTTGAATCCTTCATTCTTGAGGACGTCATTCTCAATGGCAGTTTCCTCAAACGCTGCGTAAAGTCCACCGAAAGTCTCACTTAATTCCGTATTCATCTCAGAAACCTTTGCATCGTCCCAACCTGAGCGCTCGCCAACAATACGCAACAACTGACTTGCACGTTGTCTGTTCTTCCACCGCTGCAATGTATCTCTTCGGCGTTCGTCGCTGACGGACTTAATGCTGAGTTCAACACTCCGCTTGGCCTTCTTGACTTTGATGACTTTGGCAACAACACGTTGACCTTCACGAACAATCGATCGTATATTCTTGACCCAGCCCGAAGCCACTTCACCAATGAAAATGAAACCTTCACGGCCAGGATAACCGTCCAAATCGACGTAAACACCGTTTTGTTTGACTGTGCCGATGGTACAAACCAAGAATTCGCCTAGTTCGGGCCACTCATCTTGATCCGACATTAATCGACCCCCTTTACTCGAGGATCTCAGCTACGGTTGCGCCGGTTAGTTGCGCTTTTCCACCCGCTGGGCGGGCGAGAACTGAGCCACAAACACCGCAGTTGATTACCGTGTTTGCTCGCTCGAAAATAATCTGTTCATTGCCACAATCTCGGCAATGTACTCGAAGGAATTTACTGGCCGCCATTTGTTTCACCTGAATCACTTGTCGACGAGTTCGAATTTCTTCGCTCGCTTGCATGGAGGAGTATGAGCCTTACCGGTTTCTGTACAACGGTAGATGATGTTGACACGCTTGGTAGGTTTTTCCCTACCTTCGGGCTTGGGACGAGGGAAACCACGGTATCCAGCCATAACACGGCGGAAACGTCGCTGACCCCACTTCAATTCACTCGCACGGCGCTTCTTGACGCGCTCAACAGTGTGCATAGTATGGCGTCCAGCCTTGGGGCTGTAGCGCTTGACTTGGCGTGGCATCTTGACCATGATTGAGCCTCCTCACCGTTGGGTGCGAGCCTGCGACCATCGGCCTCTATATGAGGGTGTCGCGCGCGAAGAGATTGGTAAATCAAGCGACTGCGCCGCAAAGTCGGTCAACGTTGATGAACCTAAACCAATGGCGCTAGTACATGTTCGGGACATTGGACCCGCGGGTTGGCTTTTGGCTACCGCTGGTCTTGTTGTGCCTGACCATTGGATTCTGGTTGACTGATCGTAAGGATGTCAGGAAAAGATTAGCCATACCCACATTGGTTCTGTCGATTGCTTTGGTCGTTACCTTCGGATCTAGCACACGTGGAGAGGACGGTTCGGAAACAGCCCTTCTGGCGGTGTTCTTGCATATGCTATTACCAGTCGCAATTATGGCTTTAGGTACCCTAATTGCCACTTTTTCTGGACCATCTCCAGTCGGCCCACTTCCTCGTGGATTGCGTCCGATGGGATTTGTCATGGCTTATTGTGGGTTATCATGGATAGCTTGGATGTTGATTTCAGAACCACCCTCTGCAATTGCCAATGGTATTGGCCAAACCATCTGGGGCGCTTGGGTCGAAACCTTCCTGACTGTTCTGATTCTGATTTCTGCTCTAGCCGGTGCATTCTGTGTGATGATGGGAGAACAACGTCACAAGGAAGCATTGACCTTGGCAGTGTTGACTATGGCTGGAGGAGTGATGTTCTACAAAATCATGCAAGGGGGTTCGGAAGGAATGG
>MDTG01445250.1_pt1 | contig 26938 bp, 29 predicted proteins | sample 811421 | NCBI WGS metagenome assembly MDTG01 (sample SAMN05326645, study PRJNA326480) | marine metagenome | isolation source: seawater | place: Pacific Ocean: South East | collected 2011
GGCGAAGTAGCTCAGTTGGTTAGAGCAGCGGAATCATAATCCGAAGGTCGTAGGTTCAAATCCTACCTTCGCTACCATTAAAACCCTCTATCACTAACGATTACAGAAAATTAAATTAGTAAAAATTAGTCAAAAAATGACTTAGACACAGTTAGACAGTTTTAGGCAATATGTATAATATTTGTAATGAGTAAAAATAGTAAAAATCACACAAGAGTAATTAGACCTACATTTATATATATAAAACGGAATTATCTAAGTTTAAATAGTCCTTACTGGGTTTTCTTTTGCATATCCCTATAAACAATTTATTATTACATTATCTTATTTAATGGGGGAGTTCATTATGAGTGATAACGAAGATAAAGAAAAAAAAGAACGAGGTTTATTATTTTTGATGATTGTTTTTTTTACTGTTGGTTTAACTTTATATTTCGGTGGTAAAGTACTTGTTAAATATGTAATTAGTTAGGAGTGATGGGAAATATAGCAGTATAATAAGATCGGAAATATATAAAGATGGTAAGTTAATAGAAACCATAATACCCTGAGAACACTACCCCCCAAATCCTCACAAACTTTCATTTAACATTCATAGGGAATTACCTATACTCATCTTATGAAATACTTACTAATCCTATCCTGTCTTTTATTTACTTCCGTTGGGTGGAGTAAAGATGTCTCTATGGATGACTTGGTACAAAGAGATGGATTGTATTATGAGAAAAATTCAGATGTACCTTTTACTGGAAATATACTTTGGTATGCTTATAAAGATAAAAATATAATTACAATTAAAGTTAGTTACAAAGACGGTAAAAGAGAAGGTGAATATTTAGAGTATTATGAGAATGGTCAGTTAAGATTTAAAAGAAATTACAAAGATGGTAAATTAGAAGGTGAATATTTAATCTATTATGAGAGTGGTCAGTTAAAAAAGAAAAATAATTATAAAAACGGTAAAAGAGATGGTGAAAATATTCATTACTGGGAAAATGGACAGTTATACAAAACTGAAATATACAAAGATGGTGAGTTAATAGAAACCATAAAACCCTGAAAACACTACCCCCAATATATAATAATTTGTTAGGATAATTCTATGAAGTACTTTCTTGTAATACTACTATTATTTTTTTCTGTTGGTTGCAGTAAAATTATTAATTCTGATGATCTTATTCTATCAAAAACAGACGGACTGTTTTATGAGAAGAATAATAAAAAACCATTTACAGGAGAAGTTACTGGACGAGTATCAGGCCAAATAATTAAAGGTAAAAGGGAAGGGGAGTGGTTACAGTATTATGCTAATGGGTCATTAGAATCTAAAAGTAATTATAAAGATGGCAAGGAAGAAGGTGAATTATTCTGGTATTATCAAAATGGTAAGCTAGAAATAATTGGTAATTATAAAAATGGCAAAGAAGAAGGTAGATTTATATCTTATGATATTAATGGAAGAATAGTCTATAAATACAACTATAAACTAGGCAAATTAGATGGTGAATGGCTCCATTATTATGAGACTGGTGAGTTAAAAGAAAAAAGATTATATAAGTCAGGTAAACTAACTATTAACTAATATTTTAATAATAAATATTATACAGAACATAAGAATTAATAGTTTTCATAAATATTTTATTAATAAATAATATATAGCTTGATATTATAAAAATTACGTATATCTAAATAATATTAGATATGAGAATGATAATTATTCTCATTGTTATTATATTAATTTTTTCGTATTTTTAAGAGAAAATATTGAATTTATCTAAAAAAAATTACAGCTATAAAGGAGTTATTAATTATGAAAAAAATATTATTTAGTATCATCTTATGTTTAAGTTTTTCAGTTGGAGCATTTGCAAAGGATATTATTACAGCAGAAACTAATACTATAGATATGCTTAATAAAAGAGATGATGGAAGTATAATGGTCTACAGTGTAGATGTTGCAAAAGTAGCTGTAGGTGAAACTGTTACATGGATACCTACAGACAAAATGCATAATGTAGAAATGCGAAAAGGTCCAGATGGTGCTAAACTTCCTAAAAAAAGTAAATTTAGTAAAGAGTTCTCTATGACTTTTGATGTACCAGGAATATATGTTTATCAATGTACACCTCATGTTGCGATGGGAATGATTGGAATTATTGTGGTTGGAGGTGACGTAAGTAATAAAGAAGCCATTTCTAATACTAGAATGATGGGTAAAGCGAAAAAAAAATTAGTTAAATTATTAGCAGCAGCAAATTAGATAGAACAAGATTACTAATTGCTGAAAGATATAATTTATGGCCATTATTGAAGAAAAAGTTACGTGGATTCATCATTGGTCTAAAAAAATGTTTAGTTTTAAAACAACTAGAAGTCCAGGTTTAAGGTTTAACAGTGGTGAATTTGCTTTAATAGGAATACTAATTGATGATAAGCCTAAATTAAAAGCTTATTCAATATCATCTGCAAACCACGAAGATTAGTAATAATAATTACCTTTTCAAGAATAGCTAAATGAATTTAAAATACATATAATATTTTTTGATAGTGGATATTAGCTTTTAATGTATAATAGCTATTTATTTATAATGCTTAAAAGGAATGAAATATGAAAACTCGTATTACTGAAATGTTTGAAATTGAGCATCCTATTATTCAAGGAGGAATGCATTATGTAGGGTTTGCAGAATTAGCTGCTGCAGTTTCCAATGCAGGTGGTTTAGGTATAATTACTGCTTTAACTCAAAAAACTCCTGAATTATTAGCCAAAGAAATATCACGTTGTAGAGAAATGACGGATAAGCCAATTGGTGTTAATTTAACTTTTCTTCCAGTGGTGGAAGCTCCTGATTATCCTGGCTATATTGATGCTGTTATCAAGGGTGGAGTTAAGGTTGTTGAAACGGCGGGAAATAATCCGTCAAAATGGCTTCCTATATTAAAAGAAAATGGAATCAAGGTTATTCATAAATGTACAACTGTTAGACACGCTCTGAAGGCAGAAGGCATTGGATGTGATGCAGTCTCAGTAGATGGTTTTGAATGTGGAGGGCATCCAGGGGAAGATGATATACCTAATATGATTTTATTGCCTAGGGCTGCTGAAGAATTAAAAATACCTTTTGTAGCTTCAGGAGGTATGTCAGATGCTAGATCATTAGTTGCTTCATTGGCAATGGGTGCTGAAGGAATGAATATGGGAACAAGGTTTATGGCTACTAAAGATGCTCCTATACATGAAAATGTTAAACAGGCAATACTCGGAGCAAGTGAATTAGACACTAGATTAGTTATGCGACCATTACGAAATACAGAAAGAGTTTTAAATAATAAGGGCGTTGAAAAAATTCTTCAAAAAGAAGAAGAATTAGGTGCACATTTAAAATTTGAAGATATTATTAAAGAGGTTTCAGGAGTTTATCCTAAAGTAATGATAGATGGAGAAATGGATGCTGGTGCTTGGTCTTGTGGAATGGTGGCAGGTTTAATTCATGATATACCTACTGTAAAAGAATTAGTAGATAGGATTATGAGTGATGCAGAAGAACTAATAAAGAAAAGATTAGAAGGTATGCTATAATTATTTAATATAACTGGAATTTATTTTATGGAAAGAGCTATATTTGCTGGGGGTTGTTTTTGGTGTACAGAAGCTTTTTTCTTGGCCATAGAAGGGGTTACAGAGATTACACCAGGCTATATTGGAGGTAAAATTGAGTACCCTACTTATGAAATGATTTGTACTGGAAGCACCGGACATGTAGAAGCAATAGAAATTATTTATGATCCTAAAATAGTTAAATATTTAGATTTATTAAAAGTCTTTTTTGATACTCATGACCCTACTCAGGTAGATGGTCAAGGTAATGATATAGGTTCACAATATCTATCAGTGATATATTTTACTAATGATCATCAAAAAGTAGAAGCGGCAGATTACATAGCAGCACTAATTAGTAATTATAATTCTCCTATTATAACAAAACTATATTCTGAGAAGCCTTTTTATAAAGCAGAGGATTATCATAAAAACTATTTTAATAACAATAGAAATCAGCCCTATTGCCAGATAATTATAGAACCAAAATATAAAAAATTTATAAACAAATACAATGACTTATTAATAAAAAATAATTCTATAAATTAATTTTATACTTATCTAAAACATCTTCCTTGAAGTCTATACCTGTCCCTGGAATGTCGGGAATTATTATATTACCATTTTTTAATTCATATGGCTCTATTAACATAGGTTCAGCCCAATCTGTCCATTCACATAAATCTGCTGTGGGAGTAATTCTCATTAAATGAGACGTTACTTCTGGGAATAAATGTGATGACATCTTAACTCTATACGCAGCTGCAATTGAGGCTGTTTGCATCCAGCCACTTACTCCACATATTCTCATTAAGTCTGGCATTATAAAATCACATATTTTTTGATCCATTGCTCTAAAAGCGTCATCTGGGCCATGAAAATTTTCTCCGAGTATAATAGGAGTTTTCATTCTGCTTCTTAATTCTTTATACCCATCGTAATTATAATAATCTATTGGTTCTTCAAACCAATATAAAACCTTTATCATCTAACTGGTTTAAAAAATGAATAGCATCTGCTAAGTTATAACCTTGATTAAAATCACATAGTAAAATATTTTCGTTACCTAGTGCTTTTTTTGTATCTTCAATAGCTTTTAAGTCATCACTTAATTTTTCTCTACCAAGTCTAATTTTTAGAATATCAAAATCACCTCTTTCTATAAGTTTCTGTGATTCCTCATATACTTCATTTATATTATCTAACCATAGGCCACAAGAATTATAGGCTTTAACAGGGGCAATGGAACCTCCTAGGTGCACGCATAATGGTTCATTAGCAATTTTTGCACTAGCATCCCAAAAAGAAATATCTAGTGCTGCAAGTGCATATAATGCTATTCCTGATCGTCCCATTAAGCTAGTAGAATTCATTACTTCGTTGTAAAATTGGTAAGGAGCTATTTCTCTACCTTCAAATTGTTTAAATAATTGTTTTATTGTTGATGCTATAGCTGGCATGTAATCAGCCAAATATGGACCTATATAACCTTTACCTAGGGTTCCATCACTACACGTTATTTCTGTAATTATTACGGCCCAGTGATCAAACCTTCCTACTTTTGCTACTACTGACCTATTTAAAGGAATATTTGCGGCTTTAATAGATAAAGACTTTATAATTGGCATAGACATTTTATTTACTCCTTGTTATTCTAGTAATAGGTCTAATTCTTTAATTGATTCTTCAGGGTCAACTACCTTAATAGTATTAATTCCAAGCTTTTTAGCAGTTTTTAAATTCATTCCTAAGTCATCTAAAAATACAGCTTCATTAGGAATAATAGCAAGATTTTCTATAATATATTCATAGATTCTGCTTTCTGGTTTACGCATACCAATTTTATAGCTTTCATAAATTACATCGAAATAAGACATAATATTATTAACATCTTCTTCTCGCTCTTTAGGCATAAATTTTTTTATGCCTTTTAATACATTAGTGAGACAAATTAATTTATATTTTTTAGATTTTGCTAATGAAATAATTTTATTTACCATAATAGGCCTCAAAGAACCGTATAGTTGCATCAATATTTCATTCGCATTTATTTTTTGTCCTATTTCTAAAGCTTCTTTTTCAAATTCAGATAGGAATGTATCAATATTTATTTCACCACGCTCGCTTTGAGCCCATGCGTTGTTGTTAGGGTTATTCATATTAATGCTTGTGATCAGACCTTTTGCATACCCATGGGTATCCTCTAATTTTTTAAATCCTTCTATAGGACTATTAGTAACAACTCCTCCAAAATCAAAAATAATAGTTTTAATTGTCATGATAATCTTTTCTTTTTATGTATTATTTTTTAAATACAATGATAAATCTTCTTTTGTATCTATATCATTTAACACAGAAGAATTTTTTTGTGGAACCTCAAATATACTGTTTTTATTATTTTTTATTATACCTTTTGCTCCCTTATCTCCTGTAACCCTAAGAATATCAGGAAAAAATTTTCTATCTAAAAGAATAGGGTTTCCTCTTTTTTTATTAAAAGTTGGAATTATTATGGAGTTATTTTTTTTAGGGTTAAAACTATTAATTATATTGTCTATTATTGTACTTGTAATACCTGGCATATCCGCAAGAATAATTACTGCTGCATCACAGTCATCAGGAAGTGCGGAAATACCGCATTGTAATGATGAGGACAAACCTTTGGTAAAGTCCTTATTAACTATAGTGGTAATATTTTTATCCTGGATAATTTCTTGAATAACATCGCTCTGATAACCTAATACTAATACGGTATTATCTGCTGATGAATTTAATGATTTAGTGATCATTATTGCAAGCATAGTTTTCTTATTAATTTTGATAAGTAATTTATTATCATTAAGCATTCTCTTAGATTGTCCAGCTGCAAGAATAATATTTGTTATTTTATACTTTATATCTTTTGTTAAGCTTGTTTTACGTTTGTTTATAGTTTTTAATAAACCTCCAACTCCCATATCCGATATATCATTATTAGAAATGGTATTACCAGACAATAATCTTTCCAAGACCCAATCAAAACCATTTAAGGTTGGTGATCGCGCGCAGCCAGGTAGTCCTATAATAGGTGTATTTTTAATTTTACCTAATAATAATAAATTACCAGGGTCAACGGGCATTCCAAACCTTATAATTTTTCCACCACTATTAACTATGGCTTCAGGTATTTTATCTTTAATATCAACAATTGCGGAGGATCCTAAAATTAATATTAAATCTATATTCTTTTCTGCAAATTTTTTTATGTTTTTAGTTATATCACCTGAGTTATGCTCACATGTTTCTATTATATTAATACTACAATTTAAAGGATCCAACCTTTCTTTTATTCTTTTCTGAGATATAATATTTAATTTTATATTTTCTTGATTAAAATGAGTAAGTAATAATGCACATTTTTTTTCTTTATACGTTTGCACTTGTATAGATTTTTTTAAATTTATTTTTTCAATAGTTTTTATTGATTTTTCCATAATTGAAAATGGAATAATTTTTATAGTAGCAATCATTTCGCCTTTACGAACTATACAATTGTTTTGTAATGTAGCAATTGTAATACTATTTGATATTTTATTAAATTTATGAATTTTCTCTTCATTTATAACTAGTAAACCGGATTCATTAGCTAAAATATTTGCCCTTCCAGTAAAAGCTTTTTCTAATGCTAAGGTATTATTATCGAACATTTTTGCTAAAATATTTGCTGCATTATCTTCATGAATATCCTTTTTAGCTAATTTAGCACATATTAAATATTCTAAATTATTTTTTAAAAAGTATTCTTGGTCCTCCTTTGATATAATTCTACCTTTTAAAAATTTCTTACCATCTATGGTAACGGTATGAGCTAATATAGAATTCACGCATTCAGTTACTTTAACTTGTCCAAAATACATAGTTATAGTTTTCCATTATTTTCAAATTCATGTCTACATAGTATTAATTCTGACATTATTGAGATAGCTATTTCTTGAGGGGACTTAGCTCCAATTGATAACCCCACAGGACCATGAATATTTTTTATTGCATCTTCGTTGAAGCCAGCAATTTTTAAACGTTCTATACGTGCATTATGAGTCTTTTTAGAGCCTAAAGATCCTATATAGAATGCTTTGCTATTTAAAGCAGCGTAGAGCGCAGAATCATCTAATTTAGGATCATGTGTTAAAGTAACTACTGCCGTTCTATTATCAATTTTGAAATCTATAAGTGCCTCTTCAGGCCATTCATTAACTATATTAATATTAGGAAACCTTTTATTATTAGCAAATGCTGCTCTAGGATCAATTATAGTTACTTCATAACCTGCTATTGTTGCAATTTCTGCTAACGGCTGTGCAATATGAACTGCACCTACAGTTACTAATCTAAGAGGAGGAAGAGATATATTTATGAACCATCTTTGGTTATCTATTTTGATTATATCAGATTTTCCCTGTTTAATAAGAGACTTTGCAGAGATATAAATTTGATTGTTTTTATCATTATTATTTAGAATAATTTGTTGGCCGCTTTCTAATTCGGTTGCAACTATTATTGTATTTCTATTATTTTTTTCTGAAAGAACTAATTTTAAAGTTTTATCTTTCAATCAGAATCTCCTATTTTCTCTAAAAAAACTTCTACCTTTCCTCCACATGTTAAACCTACTTCCCAAGCATCAGAATTGCTTACTCCAAATCTTAATAATTTAGGAACTCCTGTTTTCATTATTTCCTGTGCCTCTGAAATTACAGATCCTTCTATACAGCCACCTGATACAGAACCAAGTATATCTAAATCTTCACTAATAGCCATCTGACTTCCTACGGGACGAGGGCTGGACCCCCATGTCGAAACAACCGTAGCAAGTGCTACTGATTTATTCTCGCCTCTCCATATGGATGCTTTATGTAATATTTCATCAAATTGTTTCATTAAATTTCCTTCTACAATAAAGATAGTTAATTATAAGCAAAAATCACTTTTATATTAATATTTTTTTACAGCTTTCTTGGTTAAAACATCAATAAGATTAGCTCTGTACTCTGATGATGCATGAATATCTGTATTAAGTTCATCAGAAGAAATTGTGTTGAGAGGTATATTATCAGAAAAGTTTATAGTTAGAGCATCACTTAATTCTTTAGCAATAAATGGAGTATGTGAGGCTCCAGAAATAGCCACCGAGACTTTATTTTCATATTTTACAATAGCTACACCCACAACCGCATATCTACTTGCGGGATTAGGAAATTTCAAATAATTAAAAAAATCAGGTATTTCAAAATTTATTTCTGTAATAATTTCATTCTCTTCTAAGCAAGTTTCAAACATATTGGTAAATACTTCTTTATTACTTATTTCTCTATTATTAGTAACAATATTTGCATTTAAAGCTAAAACAGCAGCTGGCCAGTCCGCAGCTGGATCAGAGTTAGCTATAGACCCACCAATAGTTCCCATATTTCTTACAGCTGGATCTCCTATACCAGAAGCTAATTTTGACATATTAACAATATTATTTTTGATAATATCATTATTTAAAATTTTATCATGTGAACAAAGAGAACCTATTCTAATTATATTATTATTTAGGCTTATTTCTGATAAGCTATCAATTGTTCTTAAATCTACTAAATCACTTGGTGCTATTAACCTTTGTTTCATTGATGCAATTAAGGTCATTCCTCCAGCTAAAAATTTTGGGTCCTCACATGAATTGTATATATTTATTGCTTCATCAATATTTTTTGGAGAATGATAATTAAATTGATACATTAAATATCTCCTAATTCACGCATTTTAATCGCTCCTGCTTCTATAGATTTAACTATATTTTGATATCCAGTGCACCTACACAAATTTCCTTCTAAATGTTTTCTTATAGCAGTTTCATCTGGATTATTATTTTCTTTAACAAGAGATATTGCAGAAATTATCATGCCTGGTGTACAGAAACCACATTGTAATCCATGGTTATTTCTAAAGGCCTCTTGCATAGGATGTAAGACACCATCTTTTTCTAAATTTTCAATAGTATTTATTTTTTGTTCATTTAATTGGGCTACTAATATTGAACATGCTTTAATTGCTTTGTCATTATGCAATACCATACATGCACCGCATTGGCTTGTATCGCATCCTACATGACTTCCTGTAAGTTTTAGCTCTTCTCTTAGAAAATCTATTAAAAGAACATTAGGCTTTATATTTTTTTCAATAACTTTATCATTTATAGTAATTTTAATAGAAACTTCATGCATAATTTACCTCCCATATAGTACTTATATTAAGATCAATAAATATTATATATGATTATAAATATTTTACTAAGCAAAAAATACTAATATTAATCCTATAGTACCTATTAGTAAAATAATCCAAATCCAAAAAGGAATATTCGGTATTTTAGAAATTGTATCCATAGAAGCGCTGCCTTCTGTAGGAGCTATTGTGGGGTTTTCGATACTATTTATGTAATTATTAAAAGTTTTAAAGAAATCATCTGCTGTACTTTTAACGACTCCGCCTATAAGGCGTGAACCTAGCTGAGCTAATTTTCCACCAACTTGAGCATTTCCCTCATATTTTAATAAGGTCTTATTATGTTCATCGGAATCTAATAAAGCTATTTTAACACTACCTTTAGCAAAGCCTGCTGCCCCGCCTTTTCCTTGTCCAGTAATAGTATAACTATTGGGAGGTTCTAAGTCTGTCAAAGTTACTGAACCTCTAAATAATGCCGAAACAGGGCCTACTTTAGCTTTTACTTTTGCTGTAAACTCAGTTTCATTAACTTTATCTAAAGTTTCACAGCCTTTTATAGAATTTTTTAAAGTTTCTGGGTCATTAAGGTGTTTCCATACAACTAATTTTTTAGCGGGTATTAAATATTCACCTTTTAAGTTCATACTTCAAATCCAGATAAGCTATTTTCCGTTTTCTTTTAAAAATGCTATTAAATTTGCTCTCTCTTCCGCTTTTTTAAGCCCTGCAAAAATCATTTTTGTCTTTCTAACAACATCTTTAGGTTTTTTCAACCATGCATCTAAATTTTCTTCATTCCAAGTACCAGCCTCTGCTGCATATGCTAATAAAGCTTTTGAATATTTATATTTTTCTGCTGCTGCTATTGGACCTCCCACTATATTCCATAAATTTGGTCCTAGCTTATTTTTGCCACCTTCATCTACCCCATGGCAAGCCTTACATTTATTGAATACTTTTTTGCCTGCTCCAGCATCAGCAGCGTGAGCTGAATGAACAAAAGATAATAAAAAAACTATTGATATCGATTTAATAATAAAATTAAACATTCAAGGTACCTCCTTTAGAATTATTTTAAAAACAATGTACATATATTATAATGTTATTCAATATAAAAATATGATTTTATTCACATTCTTTTGAACATTTTACCGTAGGCAACCCTCGGTTGATCCATCCTTCTTTACTGTTAGTACCAACCATACCTTCTGCAATATTACTTATGTTATAATATCCTTTTTCCTCCAATATCTTTACTGTAGCGGATGATCTTCCGCCAGAATGACATATTATAGCTACTTCAATACTTTTATTGTCACCGATTAAGTCTAATAATTCAGATATATATTCTTTTCTTAGAGTTCGAGTAGAGGTATACATTTGTATTAATTTTGCATTAGCGATAACACCTGTTTCTTTCCATTCAGATTTGCTTCTGACATCTATAATCATTAAATTATTGTCAAGTTTAGTTGCTGCTTCATTAGGTGTTATATCTTTTGCTATGGTAATACAAGTTGCTATTAAATATGCAGCAATACTTATAATTAAGATTTTTACCATATTTAATCTAATAACTTCGTAGGCAACCATAATACTAAGTCAGGAAATGCTATAATAAGTATTAATCCTATTAATTGTAAAGCTACAAAAGGAATTATACCTTTATAAATAGTTTGAATTTTTATTGATGGAGGTGCAACACCTTTTAAATAAAATAACGCGAAACCAAATGGAGGCGTTAAGAAAGAAGTTTGTAAATTAACAGCTATTAATACGGCAACCCATGGTATAACCATTGTAGGGTCTAAATGAGTTCCAAAATCTAAAGTTGCTAGAATAGGAGCAAAAAGAGGTAAAACAATAAGAGTTATTTCTACCCAGTCAAAGAAAAACCCTAGCAAAAATACCATACCCATCATAAAAAATAATATTCCCCATGAACCTAGGCCCATACTTTCAACAAAATGATGTATTAAGTCATCGCCACCTAAAGATCTAAAGACATAAGAAAATGCTGTAGCTCCTATAAAAATTCCAAATATCATAGCACAAGTTAAAGCTGATCTTTCTGTAACACTTTTGATTACTGTTTTAGTTAAGCGCTTATTGAAAAATGCTAATAAAATAGATCCTAATGCTCCAACGGCTGCTGCTTCGGTAGGAGTAGCAATTCCAGCAAAAATTGAACCAAGAACACACATGATAAGGAATATTGGTGGTATAAAAGACTTAAAAATCATTTTCCATAGTTCTGTTCTAGTTTTTGGTCCCATATCATCTGGAAGTGGAGGAGCCAATTTAGGGTTAAATTTAGTTCTTAAATAAATATAAACAGTGTAAATAAATGCTAATAAAAATCCGGGAACGACTGCAGCTAAAAATAAAGTTCCAACTGATATTGATAAAAGATCTGCCATAATAACTAGCATTATAGAAGGTGGTATTAGTATTCCTAAGGTACCAGATGCTGCTATGGTTCCAGTTGCTAAAGAAGGATCATAATCTCTATCAAGCATTACAGGAAGTGCAAGTAGGGTCATCATAACGACTGACGCTCCAATAATCCCAGTTGTTGCCGCCATTATAGTTCCCATTATTGTAACAGATAAGGCTAAGCCTCCAGGAACTTTTCTTAGTAAGACCTGAAGGCAATATAATAGGTCATTTGCAACTCCACTTCTTTCTAACATAGTCCCCATAAATATAAACATTGGAACCGCTACGAGAATTAAATTCTCACAGACGCCTCCCCATATTCTACTAACAATATTAAAAAATTCTATAAAGCTAAATACATCAAATACTATGCCTAAAAAACCAAAGCCTAATCCAACTCCCCCTAAAACAAAGGCAACAGGAAAGCCACTAAATAATAGCACTGCAAGTGTTAAAAACATAAATATAGGAAGTAAAGTAACAAAATCCATAGTCATTATTTATTCTCCTCTGCTTGTACTTCTTTAATTAGTTCTTCAGTTGCATTTGCTAATTCTGGAGCCATTGATTGCGAAGTGTCCATCAATGCTTTGTTATTATTTTTTAACCCTATCAAGTAGGATATATTTCTTAAAAGGACACTTATACCTGCTAGCCATAAAAAAGCCATTCCCATAGGTACAAATGATTTAATAATCCATCTATGTGATAAACCAGTTAGGGCAGAAGAAACTTCATTCATTCCATATGAACGAGATACAAAATCTATCCCAAACCAAATGATTAAGCCTGTATAAGGAAGAATAAATACTACAACACCAATCACTTCTAATATAGCTTTTAATTTAGTAGAAAAACCCTCTCTTATAACTTCTATTCTAACATGTGAATTTTTTAAATATGCGTAACCAAGGGCTAATAAAAATAGTGCAGCATGTAAATGCCATTCCATTTCTTGAAGTTTAGTAGAACCTAGAACAAAAAACTTTCTTGATATTATATCAAACATAATTATGGCTATTAATGGTAAAGATAACCAAGCACCTAATTTTCCTACACCTACTAATATATTTTCTAATTTAGAACTTATATTTAATAATGTTTTACCTAGGCTATTATCTAATTTTTCATGAGATAAGTTCATATTCCCCCCCTAATTTAACAGTCAAAATGCTTAATAATGAATATTATTTTATTATTTCAATATCAGTTAATATCAAACCGTTCTATCGAAAATATCAAAAGTTTGAAAGTTTTTTCTTAAAATACTTTTAGAATCTACTTTTAACCATTTATCAATTAATGTTGCGTAGACACTTCTGAAGTCAGTTGTATATTTTAAATTATCACCATCATCTAATCCATTTACTAAATCTGGTATTTCCCCATAATGACCACCTTTTACAGAAGGACCAATTATAAACATAGGTCCAGCTGAACCATGATCTGTTCCTAAACTCGTATTTTCAGGAACTCTTCTTCCAAACTCTGTCATAACTAATAAGACAACATCCTGAGATTTACCCATTCTTTCTAAATCATTCATAAATCCTCTAATTGCATCTGATGCATATGTAAGGAGTCTTTTATGTAAATTAGGTTGATGAACATGTGTATCAAATGCATTGTCTCTAAAAGACGTGTAATAAAGCCTTGCTGGGACATCAGCTTCAATTAATGCAGCAATTTTATCTAAATCTATAGGAGTTAAGCCATAATCAACTCGGCGTGTATAGTTAGACCATGCTTCACTTATAACACTAGATGCTTCGTTAGCACTATTAGCTATTTCATTTAAAAAATTTTGTGCAACGTTATCATTTATAATATTATTTGTATTTGTTGCGGTTTCTAAAATTGATTTATGTGCAAAAAAACCTTCTCTCTGAAAACGTTGAGGTTGATCAAAGACAATTGGCACATGTTTTTGAGATCTTACCGCCAAAGATTGTGTTTTATCAATATTAATTATAAAATTTTTATGCGATGGAGGTGCCATATGATCTGCTAATCGTCCTAGCCATCCATATTCTTCCCCGCTATTTGGAGCTGCTGTATGCATATAAGCCATAGACGTAAAGTGAGAAAAAGATGGATTATCATATCCACATCCATGGATAATGGCCATATTACCTTCTTTATATAAGGATTCAAGGCCAACTATTCCTGGGTTAAAACCAAAATAATCATCAATTTTTAAAAGTTTATTTTCTCTTATGCCAATATTTGGCCTATGCTTATAGTAATTATCATCTGCATAAGGAATAATAGTATTTAAGCCATCATTTCCTCCTGATAGTTCAAGTACTACTAAGGTCTTTCCGTTTAAAGCATCTTTTGAAAGAGCATATTGCATAGGAATTAAACTGCTTAATGATGCAGCTGTTACTGTTTTTAAAAAAGACCTTCTATTTACAGGTTTATTCATAAACTTTACCCTAACTGATATTCTGGTTGACTCATAATTAAATGTACAACCATTCGTATTGAATCTTCTAAATAACTTTTTGCATCTATAATATTATTTGTTCCTAAATTTTCTTCTAAAAAACTAATTATCATTATACGTTTTTTATTATTAATTTTTACAGTTAAAAATCTATTGATTAAATAGTCAACTGCCTCCACAGTATTATGTGCTCCACTATCAATAATCATTTTAGTAAAATTTATTTCTGCCGCATGTCTTGGAATAGGCTTTACTTTAGAAACAGCCATTTGCCAGCCTCTATATGAACCATACCTAGTATTGAAATCTTCGTCTCTATCAGCCATCATGTTTCCTTCTGCCATCATCATAACTGACTCCCCGCCATTACTAGATTTTGTAGCATTAGTTATATCAGAACCATTTCTTATAGCGTCATGCATAACTATTATTTTTGGGTCAGGAGAATAAAAATCTTTTGGAATAAAATCTATATCTGGATAAAGAAAGCTTCTAGCAAAGTTGCCTCTTTCCATCAAAAGAGCTGGAGTAATCCATGAATTTCCTCCGGCCCATCCTGCAACTGTCGGAGGCCAAAACAAAGTTTGCCCCATTGCTGTTGTTGCTTGATTAAAGTCTGGAATACCAGGACTTTTATTTAAGCCTAACTTTTTGTATGTAGATACTACAAGCTCTATAGGAGATTTAATATGAGAACCTATATTTTCTGTACTGTAAAAATCTTTAGATAAAAATATTGTTTTTAGAAGTGGTTTTAATTGGTAATTATTAGACTTTAAAATTTTTGCATATTGATCAATAATAATATTGTTAACTTCTTCATTAACAAATTCTTTATATATTTTTTTTACTATAAATATTGCTGCAGCATCTTGATCAAGTAAAATATCAATTACTTCTTCACCAGTGAAATTACCAGTATGTGATAAAATTGTTTTTGTACCTGAGTCGTGTTTATCCTTATTTACTATAAATTCTAGATCATTTGTATTCCAACCAGTAAAAGCTCTGGCAGCTTCACGAATATCTTTTTCTTCATAATTTCCTACCCCCAAAGTAAAAAGTTCCATAATCTCTCTTGCAAAGTTTTCATTTGGAGCACCTTTTACATTTTGGCCAGCGTCTAGAAAATGGAGCATTGCAGGATCTTTTGCTACTGCTATTAATAATTCTTTAAAATTACCAGTTGCATGTAACCTAAAGGTTTTATTTTGAAGTAATAATTTTCTATAATCTCTAACTTTAGTTTCATTTGTTGCAAAATGGTTATGCCAGAAAAGAGTCATCTTTTCTTCTAATGGCCTTGGAGAATTGACCATTCTATTTGCCCACCAGTAGGCAACTCTTTGTGTTTCTAGTCTGCTAGCTCTTAGCCAAAAGAAAAATTTATTAACAATAGGTTGCATTTTTCTATTGCCTGTTTCTTTCACTTTTATTCCAAGGGCTTCTCCTGTTTCTCTAGCAAGTTTTGTAGTAGCAGGCCTACTAGGAGGAAAATTTATCAATCCTGGATCATGAATATTTGATTCTTCAAATTTTAATAAATGTTTTGTTGAAAGCTTTTCATAATTTACTATATGTTCTACAGCTAATATATGACCAAGATTATAAATGAATTCTACTTCTTCAGGAGTTCCTCCAAAACCAGCTCTTTCAAGTAAATGTGAAGCTTTAGCTATTGACCAATCTTCTTGTTTAATAGGATCAATTGCACTTTTCCAATTATTTGTCTCCTTGGCAGAAACACTAGAAAAAAATAAGACAATTAAAATAGAAATTAATATTAAACTTTTTGACATTCTTATAGCCTTTTTATAATTCAAAAATCTTGTATTTTAGACTTTATTGTAACATAAATTTTTAATTTTAAAATTAAATATATGCATTAAATATATATATGGTTATAAAGCTCTATGGAAAAACAGAAATATCAATTTTTTTATATTATGCTAGTTTTATGTGCTGGTTATACAGTAAGCCAGTTTTTAAGAACTTCTATTGGAGTTCTTTCTCCTAGTTTAATGAATGATTTTAATATTAACCCTAATAATATGGGGTTATTAGGTGGAGTTTTTTTTCTTTCTTTTGCTTTGTTTCAAATACCTGCTGGAATCTTAATTGATCGTTATGGACCTCGTAATGTCATGACAATCACAATCACCTTTGCTGTTATTGGCTCTATATTATTTGCTTTGTCTGATTCTTTTTATGAGCTTTTAGTAGCAAGAGTTTTTATGGGATTAGGTTGCTCAATTTGTCTGATGGGTTCTTTGGTATTAATTACAAGATGGTCTAATAGAAAAAATTTTTCAAAATTAGCAGGGCTTATATTAGCTATTGGAGGTATTGGAGGTTTGCTAGCGACTTCACCTTTGTCTTTCTTATCTGAGTTATATGGATGGAAACTTTCTTTTTGGATAGCTTCAATAATTACTTTTTTAGTAATGATATTATATTATCTAGTTCTAAGAGATACAAGAGAAGGACTTGTTCTAAATAATGAAAAAAAATTTATTTCTCTAAAAAATATACTAATTATTTTCAAAGAAAAAAATTTTAAATTTATGATTCCAATGTCATTGATGAGCTATTCTTCTTTAGTAGTAATATTAGGCTTATGGGGAGCTCCTTATTTAAAAGATAGTCATGGATTAGATATTATTGAAAGAGGCCAAGTTTTAATGTTAATGGCCATAAGTTGGAATATAGGGTCATTTTTTTTTGGAAGACTAAGTAGCATTTTTGGAAGTTATAAAAGTGTAGTTATATTCGGTGCAGTAGGTGTAATAATATTATTAGTGTTGCTTTCTATGATTACTAATACAGCACATGTTTATTTATATATTTTATTTTGTGCTCTTGGTTTTTTGGGAGCTTTTAGTGTTGCTTTAATTTCTCATTATCAAGTTTTATTTGATAAAGAATATATGGGCAGAGCTTTATCTACTGCAAACTTTTTTAATTTTGGCGGTGTTTTTTTAATTCAATGGCTTACAGGTAAAATTATTTATATTATGGGTGGTGATTCTGCAGGAGCTTCTGAGTTAGCTTATAGAATTGCATTTTTGTTTGTTGCTATTTTATTATTTATTTCATTAATTATTTATCTATTTTCGAATGAAAAGAAAAAACATTTTTAATTTTTAGTATTTAAATATATAATTTACCGACGGAGGAATGAATTAATGGAAAGAAAAATTAAATGTCGTGCTGCTATTTTATTTAATGCAGGTCTTTCAAGGCCTTATTCAGAAAGTAAGCCAGTTAGAGTAGAAGAAATAGAATTAGATCCACCAGGGTTTGGAGAAGTGTTAGTTAAAGTTTCTGCAGCGGGATTATGTCATTCAGACTTATCAGTTGTTAATGGAAATAGGCCTAGAGCTACTCCAATGGTATTAGGTCATGAAGGTTCTGGAGTAGTGGAAGCGCTCGGAGAAGGAGTTAATGATTACAAAGTTGGAGACCATGTTGTTTTTATATTTGTTCCTTCATGTGGAAATTGTATCCCTTGTAAGGAAGGTAGGCCAGCTTTATGTGAACCAGGATTGGCAGCGGGAGGAGCTGGAACACTTTTGTCAGGAGAAAAAAGAATACGTTTAAATGGTGATTTAATTAATCACCAAGTTGGAGTTTCGTGTTTTTCTGAGTATACTGTGGTTTCTTCAAAATCATTAGTAAAAGTAGAAAAAACTTTACCTTTAGATGAAGCGGCTTTATTTGGATGTGCTGTAATTACTGGAGCAGGTGCAGTATTTAATACTGCTAATATAAGAGTTGGTTCGACGGTTGCCGTAGTAGGTTTAGGAGGAACTGGACTTGCCGCATTAATGGGAGCTAAGGCTGCAGGAGCATCAAAAATTATTGGAATAGATTTATTAAAAGAAAAATTAGATATAGCAAAGCAATTAGGAGCAGATGAAGTTTATCAAGCAGATGATCCTAATCTATTAAATAACTTGTCAGATTTTACTAGCGGAGGAGTCAATTATTCCTTTGAATGCGTTGGATCAGAGAAAGCTATGGAGCTAGCCTATAAAATTTTAAAAAGGGGAGGAACTGTCGTTTCTTCTGGTTTATCACATCCAGATAAAAGTTTTTCTATTCAGCATGTAGATTTAGTAGCAGGAGAAAAAGTAATTAAAGGCTCTTTCTTAGGTAGTTGTGTTCCTGATAGAGATATTCCTGCTTATATACAGCTTTATAAATCTGGAAGATTACCTGTAGATAGGTTAATGAGTGATCACATAACTTTGGATCAAGTAAATGAAGGTTTTGATAGATTGTCAGATGGAACTACCGTAAGGCAAGTTATATCTTTTAACTAAAAAGTATATTTTATGAAGGATAGTGAGTTAAAATCGAGACAAGATCTTGCTGCAGCATATAGACTAGCAGATCATTTTGGTTTTTCTGAAGGTATAGATAATCATTTAACGTTATCTTTGCTAGAAGAAGATGATAAATATTTATTGATTCCATATGGTTTACATTGGTCTGAAGTCAAAGCTTCTTCTTTATTAGTTGTTGACGGTGAAGGTAAAAAAATTTCTGGTAAGGGTTATGCAGAACCAACTGCCTTTTTAATTCATGGTGCTGTTCATAATTCTAGTCCTAAAAATAAATGTGTAATGCATACACATATGGAATCTGCCTTAGCTATAGCTATGCAAGAAAAAGGTAGATTATTAATGGCAGATCAAAATGCCTGCAGGTTTTATAGTAATATTAATTATGTAGATGATTATGAAGGATTAGTATTAGATAAAGAAACCGCGAATCCTATAGGAAAAGCTATGGTTGATGCAGATATACTTTTTTTAGCTAATCATGGAATTATAGTAACTGGTAATAGTGTATATGAAGCATGGGAATCTCTATACTATTTAGAGAGAGCATGTAGAGCACAAATTTTATCAATGTCTATAGGAAATAAATTAAAAATAATTAACGGTCAAATAGCAAAAAAAGTTTCCGATCAGGTAAAAGAAGAAGCTAAGGGAGATTCAGCTAATGCATACAGGCATTTTGAAGCATTAAAAAGAATACTCATAAATAATGGAAGTGAAGATTATTTAGAATAGATATTATTTTTTTATTTTTACTTTTTTCTTGTTGTTACTTTTTAAAGGCAATGAAGAAAATGGAAAAGGTTTTTGTTCAGTCTTATAACTTATATAATCAAATATCTGCAATATATACGATATTAATTGGTTTGAAAGACTCACTAACCTCGCATTAGGAATACCTTCAAATAAATGGAAACCAAACTGTATAACGGACAATGCTAACAACGGCCATATCAATATATAGGCAATAACACCAAATGCAGCCATATAAGGTAACCTTAAAAGTGCAGGGTTAAAATTTGGTTTACTAATATTAAACCTATTCAATTTATTTATCATTTTTTTATAATTCCTAATTAAGAATAACTATATTACATCAATTTGTTGTAGGTCAAATATACATTTAATTATTGATTTCAGTTACTTTTAATTTTTATATCTTGTTATTAGCTATTTTATATGCAAGCCTTAAACTTAGATTAAATTATTATATATAATTTTATTTTATTTTATTATTTCTTGGGAGGAAAAAATGTCAAATAAGGTAAGCAGAAGAACTTTTATACAAGGTTCTGCATCACTTGGGGTGGCCGCTGCAGGAGCAGGGGCTATTCTAACTAATACTGAAGAATCGTGGGCTATGTCTACAGAAGTGCTATCAGGAGATACAGCTCTTTCACTATTGATCATGGCTCGTCAGCTTTATCCGCATGATTTCTTGGGAGACCAATATTATGCAGAAGTAGTAGTTAATCTAGATGAGCAAGCTAAAACTGACTCATCATTAGCAGAAAAGTTAGATAATGGAGTAAAAGATTTAGGACAGGTGATTGAATCTGACAGAACTTATAATGTTCCTTTTAAAGACCAATCTTCCGGTTTACAATTACAAAACCTTAAAAGAATAGATGGAAGTGATTTTTTTGAAACAGTAAGAGGAGCTACGCTGAATGGTTTATATGGAAATCCTAGAGTAGCGATGCTTTTTGGTTTTGAAGGGTCATCAGTGGAGCACGGTGGATATATTAATCGTGGATTTGATGATATTGGTTGGTTACCTAAGGGAGGAAGATAATGGCTAAAAAATTTGATTTAAATGATGATAGTGTAGTTGTTGTAATTGGTTCAGGAGCTGGTGGTGGAACGCTAGGAAATGAATTAGCTCAGAAAGGTGTTAATGTTGTTTGTTTAGAAGCTGGAAAAAGACTATCTTTAGATGACATTGAAAACGACTGGGGAGCAATGTTTGGTAAAATTAGTTGGGTTGACAAAAGGGAAGGAACTGGAGACCTTCTTGCAGGTCTTCCGCTCTGGGTTTGTAAAACGGTTGGTGGAACAACTTTCCATTGGGCTGGTGCAAGTCTTCGTTTTAAAGACCATGAATTTAGAGCGCGATCTAAATATGGAGAAATTGAAGGTGCTAATTTATTAGATTGGCCAGTAGACCCAAATGAAATGGAGCGTTTTTACTCTATGGCAGAAGATAAAATGGGAGTAACTGGAACCCATGGGATACCTAGGCTTCCTGGTAATAACAATTTTCAGGTTATGGAGTACGGTGCTAAGGCCTTAGGTTATAATGATGTACATACCGGAAATATGTCAATTAATTCTAAAGCTAGAGATGGTAGGCCAGGGTGTCATCAAATTGGATTTTGCATGGCCGGTTGTGCCATAGGAGCAAAATGGTCAACTTTATATACAGAAATACCAAGAGCTGAGTCTACTGGTAATTTTGAGTTAAGGCCGGAATCTATGGTTTTAAACATTACGCATAATAAAGAAGGAAAAGCAACTGGTGTAGTATATGTTGATGCTGATGGTAATACTCATGAACAGAAAGCTAGAGTAGTAGCGATTGCAGGAAACTCTGTAGAAACGCCTAGATTATTATTAAACTCCGAATCTAGTATGTTTTCAGATGGAATGGCTAATTCTTCAGGACAAGTAGGTAAAAACTTTATGAGACATATGACAGGAACAGTTTATGGCACTATGCCTGGTTCTGTGCACTTTGATAGAGGTACTCAGATGGCAGGAATTGTAATGGATGAATCTGGTCATAATGATAATAGAGGGTTTGCAGGAGGATACTATATGCAAACTCTTCCTGGTTTTGGCTTGGCTGCTATTGCAGGTAATGTTGGAGCTATGTCTGTAGATTCTCCAGGTAAATGGGGAAGGGGATATACACAAGAAGTTGTAGAAAATTATAAAAATATGGCTGGAATGTGGTTAGTAGGAGAAGATATGCCTCAAGAAAAAAATGGTGTTAAGCTTCATGCTACTGAAAAAGATCAGTATGGTCTTCCTATACCTGTTGTAAATTTTGAAGATCACCCAAATGATGTAGTAATGAGAAATCATGCATTTAAAGCTGGAAGTGCTGTTTATCAGGCAGGTGGCTCTAAGAAACAATATCAGCTTCCTCCGTTTCCAAGTACACATAACTTAGGAACGTGCAGAATGAGTGCTAATGCTAGAGATGGCGTTTGCTCAACCACAGGTGCTACTCATGATATTCCTAACTTATTCATATCTGATGGTAGTCAATTTACTACTGGAGCTGCAGCAAATCCAACATTAACTATTGTAGCTTTAGCAATTAGGCAAGCCGAAAATATGACTAAATTACTAAGCCAAAATTCTATTTAAGGGCTTAATTTTATTAAATAAAAGGCGTTATTAATATTTAGTAACGCCTTTTTTTTTTAATTTTTTTTGATAAAAGATAGTTTTAAGATAACATAGAATATATATTTATTAAAATTAATAGGATTCAAGTATGCTTAAGGCTAGGCGATCTGATAGACCTCCAGCAACAAATAAACCAATTAAAAAAAGTAATACTATAAAAAATAATTATAATTCTAAGCTTAGTTTTGCAAAAAAGTACATAATATATATTTTTTTATCTTTAATAATTCTTTTTATTGGCTTTACTGTTCTTGTACCAATGTTAGTCAATCTAAAAGTTTGGAAACCAGAAATAAAGGCTATGTTAGAAGCTGAGACTGGAAAGTTTGCTGATATAAAAGGAGATATAGAATTAAGTTTATATCCATCTCCTCAAATTAAAATTTATGGAATTAGCCTAAAAGATGATCAAAAAGGAGTTCTTATTGATTTTTTTAATTCTGATAGTGTGATTGCAAAATTATCTTTATGGACATTGCTGAAAGGTAAAATAGTAATAGATAAAATTATTTTTGAAGATTTAACAATAAATTTAGAAAATTATCCGGGTGCGGATCCAAACTGGGTTTTTTACAAAAAAGAGAATAAATTAGAATTAGATAAGGAAGCTTATAACGAGGTAAATTCTAAGTTTAATTATATACAATATCCTAATGTTAAAATTAATAAATATGAAATTACTAAGGGAAATATTATTTATAATAAAGATTTAAAAATAAATATAAAAGATTTTCTTATAACAAAGAATAATGATGCGGATATAATAAAAGGTTATTTAAATATAAATGGAATTAATTTTTCTCTAAACTCCTCTTTTGTTAAACAAAATGATGTTGAGAATTTATGGAAATCTTCTTTATCTCTAATCAATAAAGATTTAAAAATATTAACAAATGGAGATTTTAAATATAAAAATAATTATCCAAGCCTAGAAGGTGACTTAGAAATTAGTTCTGATAATATAGGAAAACTTTTTAAAGGCTATAAAGATATTAATATATTAAATGATAAGCTTAAACTAACCAGTAAGCTTTCCCTTAGTTTTGAAAATAATAATTTATTATATTCAATATATAATTTGTCTGCAAACTCTGGACCATTTAAATTCACTGGTATAGTTTCTGGAAACAATGGAACAGAGCCAACGATAGATGCAATTTTATCTTCCAATAGTATGGATTTAGACTTAGTAAATGGAAGTATTCTTAGTTTAAAAAATATTTTACTTAAAAGCAAAGATCAAAAATTTAAAAATATAAAAAGTTACTGGGATTTGTTTGAGGGTAATATGCTATTAACAGTTGGTACGTCAAAGTTTTTAGATTATCCAATTAGAGATCTAATCATAGATATTGAGAAAAAAGATAAAAAATACACTTTAAATTCTGGAAAAGGAACATTTCCAGGTAATACAAAAATTAGTCTTAAGGGAGATTTCAAAAATAATTTTTCGTTATTTGAAGGTTCATCAATTATAAACAGTGAAGATATCAGGCAGTTTTCTAAATGGCTTTCTATAGATATAAAAAATATTTCAGATTCTAGGTTAAAAAAAACTAAATTAATGAGCAATGTTGTATTAAGAGATGGGGGTGCTTCTTTTATTGGTATAAATGGTAAAATTGATTCTAGTGAAGTTACTGGAGAAGTTAGATTGAGGTATGAAGATCTCAATAGTTTGTATGCAAATTTAAAAGTAGATAAAATAAATTTAGACGCTTATATAGAAAAAAATAGTTTAAGTGAAGAAATAACAAAGCCTAATATTTTAAATATACTTACCTTTGATGAAATTAATATTGATGTTAATTTTGATAAACTATTATTTGCTAAAAATGAGTACAATAAAATCAAATTTTCGGGTATATCTAAAAATGATGCACTTAATATAGATGAATTAAATATATTAAATTTTCATAATGGCAAATTAATCTTAACTGGAAATATTGATTATAGTTCAAGAGATGTAAGGTATGATCTTGCAATTAAAATTAATCATAAGAACTTTGAACAGTTTTATAATTCTTATAATTTGCCAAAGTATCTTGAAGATATTTTTCTTGGAAAAGGTACGATAGAAATTTTAGCTAAAGGAAAGTCAGATTTTTTATATACTAATATGATATTAGATACCGATAGATTAAATATTCTTTATGATGGTGATTTAAATATTAAAAATATGAATTTAATAGGTTATGATGGAAAAATTAATATAAGTATAAATGATTTAAATAAATTTTTAACTATACCATCTAAAAATAATTTAATTGATAAATCAAATTTTTTTTCTAATATTTTTCTTAAAGATAATAAATTAAATATTAATAATATAGATTTTAAAAGTGCTAATTATGAATATAAAGGAGATATTGATATTAATTATGATGAAAATAAGAGCATAAACTTTTATGCTGATTTATTTTCAAAAGCCACATCAATTAATAACTTAATAAGTATCTATAATTACTTTTATTTAGACAAAAAAAATAATATAAAAGGTGAATTAAAATTAAAAGCTGATTCATTCAATATTCATAATGTCAAAATATCTAATTTTAATTCTTTTGTGAAATTTAGTGAAGAAGAGCTACATTTAAAAAAGTTAGAAGGAAATTTATTTAATGGAAGTATTTCTGCTGAAGGAAAAAGGTCTAACAATAAAGAATATGCATATAAGGGAAATATTAAACTCTCAAAAATTGATAGTAATATTTTAATAAATGACTACTTTTCTTATAATAAAATTAAAGGTGATATTAATTCAAAAATAGAAGTTAGTGGAAAAGCTATAAATATAGATCAATTTTTTAAAACTTTAAATGCTAAAGTTGAAGCTTCCATAAAAAATCCTAAATTATTAGGCTTAGATACTAGTAAATTGATAGGAAAAAGAAGTTTTAAAAGTGAGTTAGATATAAATGAATTTATTTTAGAATCTTTTAATACAGAAGAAAAAGCTGAAATAAATAACTTTTCTATAAAATTTAATATTAATGATTCTAGCCTTATATTAGAAAAAGTTAATTTAAAAATTAATAATTTAAATGCATGGTTAGAAGGGAAATTTAATTTTTATAATAAAAATTATAATGCCTCTTTTAAAATTAGTCTAAATGATATAGATGACAAATTTATTTTACTTAACCTTAAGAATGATAAGGGTGTTGAAAATATTAGCATTAAAAATAATTATTATTTAAATAATAATATTGTTGCTAATGACTCTAAGAAAGAGCTAGATAATGAAGTTAATATCATAAGTGAAAAAAATAATAATGACGATTTTGATACTATTTTGGATGATTTATCCAAGAATTCTATTTTAAGTAATTTAAATAAAGAAGATTTGTCAGAAATTAAAGATGCTAATGTTATTAAAACAGAGTCACCTCAAAGCTCTACAGTAAAAGATACTGAAGAAGATAAAAGCTTTAACAAAGTTATAGAATCTAATATAAAAATATCTAAGCTACCTGCGTATTTAAAAGATATCAAACAGCCTTTACCTATTAACTACTTTAAACCTAAAATAATAGTAAATACTATTACTAAACCTAAATTACCTTCAGAAGAGGACTTGCTAGACAATTTATTAGAAAGTGTATTAAACCCATAATTTTTTTTTACTAGTTATAATAGTGTTTATGGATTATTATTATCTAATAATTTCTTATTAGAAAGGCTGTTTATGATAGAGTTATTTACTGCAGCGACTCCGAATGGTTATAAAATTTCTATTGCCTTAGAGGAGCTAGGTTTAGAATACAAAGTTAAAAAAATAGATTTTAATTCTTCTGAACAAAAAGAAGAGTGGTTTCTAAAAATAAATCCTAATGGAAGAATTCCTGCAATAATTGATCATGATAATAATGGTTTAACTGTTTTTGAAAGTGGTGCAATTCTATTATATCTAGCAGATAAATATAATAAACTGATACCTCAGGACCCTATTGGTAGAATTAGATGCATTGAATGGTTAATGTTTCAAATGGGAGGTTTAGGACCGATGCAAGGTCAAGCAAACGTATTTGGTAGATATTTTGAAGAAAAAATTCCAAGTGCCATAGCACGTTATAGAAATGAATGTAGAAGATTATACGCAGTTCTTGATAAGCATTTAGAAGGAAGGGAATGGATATGTGATGAATATTCCATAGCTGATATTGCTAACTGGTCATGGGTAAGAATATACAAGTGGTCTGAGATTGATATTAGTGAGTTAGACAATTTAAGATTATGGATGGATAGAATGTCAGCAAGGCCAGCCTGTCAAAAAGGTTGCAAGGTTCCTCCAAGAGCTGACGAAAATACCCAAGTTAAATCAGCTAAAAGTATGATACAAAAATAAATAAATTATGTTATACCAAAAGATTCAAAAAAATCATTACCTTTGTCATCTATTATAATAAATGCAGGAAAGTCTTTTACTTCAATCTTCCA
>MDTG01007722.1_pt1 | contig 26934 bp, 21 predicted proteins | sample 811421 | NCBI WGS metagenome assembly MDTG01 (sample SAMN05326645, study PRJNA326480) | marine metagenome | isolation source: seawater | place: Pacific Ocean: South East | collected 2011
CAGGTCTTACTGTTTGGTCATATTTTTGTCCTTGTGATCGCTCGCCGGGGTTTGTTTTGTTTGGTGAAAGGGTGGACGAGCCTATTGAAGACTGGGGTTTTGCGAATGATATTCCGTTATGCCAGCTTCAGATTTGGGCCGGGTTAAGGCCTCATTCTATTAATCTGAATTGCATGGCGACGGCCGACGGAGAACTTTTTCTAAGTTGCAGTGTATGTGCAAGTAAGTATTGGGCGCAACAGGTTGGGAAACCTGAGCGTGGCGTTTTAAAACTCGGCGAAAAGATTTATCAGATATCTCTGAGCCGTGAGGACAGGAGTGAACGATTAAATAAAGCCTGGCGGGCCCGGGTCTTAAAATTACAGACCCACGGTGGAGGCCCATATAATCCGGTGCCAGCCGTTGATGCTCAGCGGCCAAATCACTGGTGGAGTTTCCATGTGACTTCGCAGATCGCTTCTTGATCAGTTGAGCACGATGCTGCAGTTGCTTGAAGTTTATATTAGCTTTTAATTGGCTAATCATTTTTTACACAATTTTCAGATTTTTACTTAGACGTAAAAATAAAAAGGTATAGGAGAATAAAATGAAAAAAATCGGTTTCCTATTTAGTTCGATATTAACAAGCTTACTTTCCATCTCAGAGGTAGTCCACGCGCAAGCATACTCGAATCCGTATGCAACAGTTTCTCCGTGGGCAGAGCTTCCTGCCGGCAGAACCTTTGGTGCCGTTGGCGATACTGATGTTGATCCTGACGGGATTCATATATGGGCAGTGATTAGATGCGACGCAACATCTCGAGATCGGTTTGGAGATGAATGCATGGATTCGAACTTAGATTCAATTTTGAAGTTTAACCAGGCTGGTGAGGTGGTTGAGAGTTTCGGCGGAGGAATGTTTATTTGGCCGCATGGCATTGATGTCGATCCAGATGGCAATGTTTGGGTGACCGACGCGGTAAACAACTCAAGGATCCCGGCGGGAGATGCGCGCGGGCACCTTGTTAGGAAATTTTCCCCTACCGGTAAAGTCTTGATGACCCTCGGGACTCCAGGTCAGGAGGGGAGCGGACCGAGTCATTTTACATCCCCAGCGGATGTCGTTGTTGGAGATGATGGAAATGTCTTTGTAGCCGATGGACATTATGAGAATGGTAATAGTCGGGTCGTAAAGTTTGATGCTAACGGAAACTTTGTAAAGGATTGGGGTAAGACAGGGTATGGCCCTGGAGAGTTTCGTGTCTTGCATACCATAGCTATTGATCAACGCGGTCGGTTATTTGTTGGTGACAGGTCAAACAACCGATTACAGCTCTTTGATCAAGAGGGTAATTTCTTGGCAATGTGGACACAATACGGCCGGCCAAGTGGAATTTTTTTCGATGAGCACGATCAAATTTATGTTGCTGATTCAGAGTCAGATGATATACAAAATCCTGGATGGGAGATGGGTATTCGCATTGGAGATGCTGATAAAGGTTGGGTGAACCACTTCATACAGCTACCGCAAGGTGATCCGCGAAATACTATTGGTAATGGTGCGGAATTTGTCTCGGTCGACGCGGCCGGCAATATCTATGGCGGAGAGCCCAGCACAAGGAAGCTTCAAAAATACGTTAGAGTGAGGCCTTAGCCAGCGAATAGATAGACACTTTATTAGACAGTATTTTTGCCTAATGAAGTAGCATGCTTCTCAAATTAAAGCTTATAAGAAGAGCAACTGACTATGCTAGTGAAACAGATTCCAGTTCGTAATGCCTTGCGGAACTATATGTATCTTCTTGCTTGTGAAAATACCCATCAAGCCATTGCAATTGACCCCTTGGATTACGAGCTATGTCTAAAAACCGCAGCTGATTTAAACTGGCAAATCAAAATTGTTGCAAACACTCATCACCACCATGATCACATCGGCGGGAATGGCCCTGTGATCGAGGCGACGGGGGCAAGACTTGTAGCGCATGCCCAGGCGACAGATGCAATACCTAATGTTGACCAGGGTCTAAGCGCGGGTGAAAATCTTGAGTGTGGGGATTTAAGTCTAAAAGTGATGGATACGCCAGGTCACACCATGAGCCATATCTGTCTTTATTTCGAGGGTTCTGAAGTCGCTGACCCTGCACTTTTTTGCGGAGATACTCTGTTCAACGCGGGTGTTGGCCGGTGCGATATAGGCGGCGCGCCAAAAATAATGTTTCAAACTTTTGATAAGCAGTTTTACCCCTTACGAGATTCAGTACGCGTTTTTCCCGGGCATGATTATATTGAGAACAATCTCGGATTTACGCTCGATCGAGAGGCGGGTAACAAAGCAGCATCGGAGCTGAAGGAGAAGTTTGCCAAAGGGCTTAACGCGGAAAGCTTTGTCAGTACTATCGGATTAGAGCGGGAGATTAATGTGTTTTTCAGGCTTGATAAAACGGAGGTCCGCAATGGAGTTGCATCGAGTCTAAATTTTAATTTAACGGATTTAGATGATGAAAAAACTTTTATTGGTTTGCGGCGTTTGCGCGACAACTGGTAGCAAAGAGACAAACATTTGGATGTATTCATTTAGGATATTATCCTTAAAAAAGTAGGCCGTGGTTAATGCGAACGAAAATTGATTACTACTTGTCTTTAATTTCGCCTTGGTCTTATTTGGGCCATCAACGATTGTTGAATATCGCTGAAGATAAGGATATACCGATCTCGATATTTCCAATCGATTACTCAATAGTTTTCCCAAGTACCGGAGGAGTGCCGTTACCTCAACGCTCTCAGCAACGACAGGATTATCGTATGCAAGAGTTACGACGCTGGAGAGAATTTCTTATGATTCCTTTGACACTTAGACCGAAGTTTTTCCCAGTTAATGATGAGCTCGCAGCGACTATGGTTATAGCGCTTCGGGAACATGATATGGGAGAAGCAATAAAATTTGCAGGCGCGTGCCTCTCTGGTGTGTGGGTCGAAGACAGGGATATTAGCAATCGGTCAACATTGTTAGAAATAGCAAAAGAGCAAAATATTGATGGCGACAGCTTGCTTACGAGGTTTGAGGAAATGAGGTCGATCAGGAAACTAGATAGCGAGAATGCGATACAAAGGAGCGTCTTTGGTGCACCGACTTACGTTACAGATAAAGAAGTTTTCTGGGGACAAGATAGGCTAGAACTGCTGGAATATAAGCTTCGAGGCTAAAAGCAAGAGCCTGCTTTTTGTAAGCAAACTCTATTGATGGCCCACATGTCTACTTCTTCACTATCCGAGGTAACCATGTTCCGCTATTTGTACTAAAATTCCATCGGGGTCGCTAAAGTATAATTGATCGCCTCCGCTTGTTCTGTTGGCGGCGTCCCTGTTTACGGTGGCTGAAATTTGATGCTCCCTTAGCTTTTCAGCGAGAGAATCTGGATCATAATTTTCAACGCCAATGCACAGATGATGCATACTTCCGGGATTAGATAAATTGTATAAACCAAGAAAGCTTTCGTCGCCAAGACCCATATTAATTCCGCCATTTGCTGGGCGACTTATAACCTTCAGCCCAAGAACTTTCTCATAAAAATCTGCTGATTGATTGACATCATTGACGGACAGCGAGACGTGATTCATAGAACGGCCGCTGGCAACGGGCGGGGGCTCTTGGCTATAAGCGCTTGAACCGGAGATAACGGCAGCAGACGCAACTAAAGATGAAACAAGCTCTCTTCGGTTTATTTTTTTCTGTTCATATTGACAAACTAAAGCTTCGATAAGATTAACATTTGCCATAGGTCTCTTCCTTGATTAAATAAAGTTTATATTGGAGGTGAAGTTTTGTCCTTAAGCCAAAAAACTTGAAGACCATAAAATAAGATATAGAGGATCAAAAAAGCTGACAAAAAATTAGAAAGTAAAGGGTCTTCAAAAGAATTTATGAAGGGGTCTCCAATCGGAAGTCGCCTCAAAAAGTCTGTGATCGCTGGAATCATGTGGAATAAAAGCGTACTAGTGTAGGCAAGTGCTTGGATGTATTTCGATAGCGATCCAAAAAGCTCAGTTTTTTCTACGATTATTCCACCGAATAACGCAAACAGCGTCAGAACTCCCAGCACGTGTGCGATGCCAAATCCTCCTTGGTTGTATATGGCCAAAGCAGATGCGGCAACCAAAAACGTTATGAGAATATAGACTTTACCTACAAGATTTTTCAAAGAAATGAATTGATATTTAAATAAAATATAAAAGCCGCTTAGGACAGCTAGTACCCCTAAAACGGTATGAAACCAACCGAGTGGTGTCATGGCGGGCATAGATAGACTCCATTTAATGTAAAGAAGGGAGGAGTATGCCTGAAAACTTTTCTCGGAACTAGCAACTTTGTGATAGGTATTTTTCGGGGATGCTTTAAGTTAAGGGTCCCAAGATCAAAATTTTTATGAGCAACTGCCACCACCTAACATGCAGAATTTTGAACAATGTGGATGGTTGAGGCTCACCGGTTTTAAGGATTCTTTCAAGGTTTTTCCAAGATTAAATCTTTGATCATAGGGAAGTAGAGTGCATGCCATGATTGAAACTCGAGTATCTTCCTTTCTTTTGACTGCCATGCGAGTGTTTGAGCACATTAATTCGTTCGGTTGCTTTCCCAGTATTTGCCAGCACTCGGATGTGACTTCGGGGACATCTTGTGAGTCGTCCATTTCGGGGAAGAGAACTAGATGCGACGTTTTGTTGGCATTAAGGTTAATCGATTCTTTTTTGAAAAGGGTTTGGTAGCCAGCCCGCATAGCGCTCTCACTCTCTCCCCAGTAGGTGCGGCCGGCAACACTAAAGTCAAATTCATTATCTGATAACCAACGTAGCCCCTGTAATGCGGGTTTCCACGAACGCTCCCCCCGCTCTTTTGTGTGTAGAGTTTCATCATAATGATCTAGAGATACTCGAACTTTTAAATGGTTTGGGTATTGTTGTTTTAAATCAAGGAGATCTTTGCTTGCACTTAACATCGTCCTCATTGCGTTGGTAAGAATCAAGGCCCTGAAACCCTGTTGTAACGATAGGTAGAGCATTGGAATTAGGTCGCTATTGAGAAAAGGCTCGCCTCCCGTGAAACCAATCTCCTTTGTTAAAAACTGTTCTGTAGAAATTTCTTCAAGAATTTTTTCGACTTCGCTTATAGTGATGAATGATAAGCGATCATTTGTTGGCGTTGATTCGATGTAACAATTTTTACAACTAAGGTTGCAAAGTGTTCCTGTATTAATCCATAACGTTTCAAGATTTGTGGGGCTCACGGTCGCTCGGACTTTGCCATCGATAGTTAAATCTGGATTCTTGAATTTATCTTTGTTTAAGTTGTTGGAGTAAAGTTCGACAGTGTGGATAAGATTATTCATTATTCCAAGTAGTAAATAACACCGTAAGTGACCTAGAGGTTTCTGAATCCTCAGAAAGGGAGTTTATGTGTTCTGCCAATGGCCTCTCTTTGAGAGGCCATTGATTTCTATCTATTCGTCGCAACCGATCGCTGAATTTTGTCTTCACGCTTTTCTTTGAGGGCAATGAAGCCCTCTTCGTCCAAGTGAGTGACTGCAATCCATGCATGTGACATCTCATCGCCCGTCCTGCTGCCGCCGACAACCCACTGATCTGGGTCTGGGTTATTTGGGTTGTTGATGGTGTTGTCATACCATTGCTTCAATACAAGGACCGCTCCGGTGGGTAGCAACGGAGCACTATCAGGATCATAAATATGACTGTGATGCCAAGTAGCGCTCCAATTCGAAATTTGACTGACCTGCTCTGTCCGACCGGTGTCGGGATAAAAAATTTCAAGCGAGGCTGCATTCATTCGAAGATGCCCGTGGGGTTGAAAGCTATCGATACGAACTGGATGGTCAAAAGAATGGAAGCCTTGTGTCATGGCATAGCCATTGGGCGGTATGACCATATTAGCATTACGCTCGAGGGCTCCATCATATTGAATGTTATATTGAGCAAGATCTTGTTTGTAAACTTTTCCTTTCGATTGGTAGCCTTCATCGTGAAACCATAAGCCAATCTCTACGACATTATCCTTGATCACCTCTCCTTCTGCCGTAGCTCCGACTCCACCAGGGAACATGTGGACGTTCCAAAGAATCTCTGAATTCGCAGGTAAAGTTCGACAAACACCATCAGGTACCTTTTCGCCCCACTTACCCATCGCGTATTCGGTCAGCATTCCATAGCGTTCTCTTTCTCCGCTAGAATTGATAATTTCAACAGAGGAGTTTGCGTGATGCACCACCGCTCGAGCATCGCCACGTGGTTTTACCTGAACTGCTTTTATACATCGATCTTGCATGAGACCACTTGAGACGTAGTGCCTACTCCATAAATCATTCCCATTAGCAGGAATGTCCATCGATTCCGACGGTACAATCAAGTTGGGCTGCCCAAGTTCCGCTGCAAAGTTCCATTCATTCGGATCTTTCAGTTCCGGCTTTTTTAATGCCCTCTCAGGATCCCCCATTGGGGCGCCTGCATCGACCCAAGCAACAATCTTATCTATTTCATCTTGCTGAAGTCTCCAGTCACCTAAAAGGTTCTGAATACCTATGCCATGATCATACGCATATGGGGGCATTTCTCGAGAGGCGACTTTTAACTGGATTAAGGGAGCCCAGGGACGTACTTGGTCATATGACTCAAATTGCATTGGACCAATCCCACCCTCTTGATGACAAACAACACAATTTTCATTGATGATACGACCTATCTCACCATTATAGACAAGCTCGCTAATCTGAGCGGTTGCAAAACAGCTAAGGGAAGAGAAAATTAGGCAAAAAAGATTTTTTATTTTAATCATGATTTTCCTCCTATTTATGCATTCAGTGTACGCCTTTTTCCGAAATGAACAAACTTTGTGAGGATAAAAAAGCGATTATTTGAATATCATTTCTTAACACTTTAGGAATACAACCTGAATTCTTTATTGAGATTAGCGATAAGTCTATGGTAAAAAAGATCCACATGCGCTGACACACAAGCTTGTTGTAAGTGAAAAGAATAGTAATCGAACCTAAAGCGAAAAAATAAAAACCTGAACTGATTTTTATCAATCAAGCTTGGTGGGCTCGCATGTTCTATTGGGGTGATAAATGAGCGATAAGTTAAAAACAGCTTATTTTTTTATAAAAATAAAAGTTGGAGAGATTATAAACTTGTTGGTCAAGACCGCGACCGCTTACGTCGTTGCTGGATTTGCGGTGCTCCAAGTTGCGAGTATTGTTGTCGAAAATGTGTCGACCCAAGAAATTTTTGGCTTGTCCTCCGAAAGTTTGATGCAAATACTACTGGTTCTTATTCCCTCGGGGTTACCTATCGCATTGTTGTTGGCATATATGTCAAAAAGCAAGAAACTCAATACTGTTCCGATCGACGAGTCAGATACCGCTGAATTTAAAAGTAAAAATTATAAGCAAAAAGTAGGCGTGGTACCGTTTGAGAATCTTAATGATGATAGTGATGGTGAGTTTTTGGTTGATGGAATTGTCGAAGATTTGATTACTGAGTTGTCAATGATAAAAGAAATATCTGTCGCGACCCGAAAAACCTGCTTTGAGTTGAAGGGGACTAGTTATACGGCTGAGGGACTCATGCATCAATTAGGTTTGGACTATCTAGTTTCTGGCAGTATTCGAGCAGTCCAAGACAAGCTTAGAATTTCGGTTGAGCTCTCCGACACAGCTGAGAATAACGTTATTTGGAGTAACAAATACGACCGCATTAAGACAGATGTGTTTGATATTCAAGATGAGATCGTAACTAAGATTATTAATTCCATGATTGGAGAGATAGAACTAAATAGCTTAAAAAGGGCCCATCGAAAATCAACAGAAAACATGACTTCTTACGAATGCACGTTAAGAGGGAGAGCTCTGAATCAAAAATTTGAGAAAAATGCCAATGCTGAAGCTATTAAAATGCTTGACGCGGCAATTGAGGCTGATAAGACGAATCCGTTACCTTATTCCTGGAAGGCATGTACCATTGGTCAAGCTCTGACGTTAGGCTTTTTAGAGCGCACTGATGATGTAATGGCTAATTTTGGTGAGGCTTTAAGCAAAGCAAACGAATTGAATGACAATGACTGGAATGCAAACAGAATTTTGGCAGAGGCCCACCTTACTTTTCACGACTATCTTAAAACTAAGGTCTATGCGACTAAGGCCTACAATGCAAATCCAAATAACCCGCATGTGCTGTCAATTTATGGCAACGCGCTACTGAGAACGGGCGAAATAGAGAAAGGAATTAAAATTCTTGAAAAAATGTATGAGCTTGAACCAGTCGTGCTCGCTGATAGTAATTCTGATAGACAATTAGCGGCGCTTTTTTTCGCGCATTACCTCAACAACGATTTTGAAAAATGTCGCGAGATTTTTGAAAAAATTAGTGAGCCGGACCTTCGGACTTGGTTATTATTTTCTGACATTCTTTTAAAAGAAGGTAGTGAGATTAACGGTGAGAGTTGGTTTGGAGCAGGATTAGAAAAATTCCGAGAGGTGGACTGGGCAATCGAAATAGATCGATTTCATTTAAATGATCCAGATGCACAAAAAGAATTTTTGCAGTTATCAGAGAGGTTGGTCGCAGCGTAAGCAAAGCTTGGTAAATTTTTTCGTTCAAATTTCTATCAGCAGAGAAAGCTAAGTTTTCGCTATTCTCCGCCAATCGAGTATACCAACAGAGTATTACCTGGCGCTTCCCCCCATTTCTCGTAACCTGTGGTGATAAAAAGTTGGCCATTAACGATAACAGGCCCATCGGCTTCGATTGAGCCTCCTCTTGCTTTTATACCATTTCTTATACCAAAAGTTCGCCGAGTATTTGTTTCCCAGAGAATTGATCCATCTGTTGAATCAAAAGCTCGTAAAATTCCATCCAGCCCCCCAGCAAAAACTAATTCAGGCGTGCTGCTAACCGCGGCTGAAATACCTTGCCAGCATAGGAATTCACTCTCGGTACATTTGTTAGGCAAATCATTGCGCCACAGGACCTCTCCTGTTTGAACGTCAAGAGCGTGAATCCCAGGGTGTGCGGGTCCGTAGTTGTAGGGATTATTGGTCGGTAAGTCGGATACCCCTACGAATAATGTCTCACCGTCCGTGCTCATTCCATAATGGATACCTCCCATGGTGCCGCCGCTTCCCGCACGCTGTTCCCACACCAATTCGCCATTTTTTGCGGGGTCAAGGGCATAAACCATTCCTGATTTTTGACCGACCAGAATAAGATCTCGGCCAGTTAGGTCTTTAGTCAGTATTGGAGAAGCACCGATATCGTAATCGGGGCCATCTTCCTCAGGACAGTTTGGGGTTCCGCGTGAGCAAGCCCCGTTCCACGCGTCGTCCTTTGTGAGTTGAGCGGCCCAAACGATATCTCCGCTTGACATATCAAGTGCTAGAACGGCGTCACTATAGCCATTAGCGGGCGATGAATAGTTCTCTCCCGTTCCGACATAGACCAAGCCTCGTTTTGAGTCGATTGTTGGGCTTGACCAGATAGGAGCGCCGGAGGGCCCAAATTGCTGAGTCCCTGCCGTGCTCAAGATTGTTGGCTTTGGTTTGTCCGTCGTGTACGTTCGCCAAATTTCTTCACCTGTCTGAATGTCCAACGCAACGACGGCCCCGCGGAATGTGCAACATGGGTAAGCCACTCTTGCAGCTAATAGAACCTCCAGTGATGAGACTGGCACAATAAGGGTGTTTTCATATCCAATAACCGATCCAGTAATAGTCGCCTGTGGATGGTCGTGTACTGAGCGTTTCCAAATTAGTTCGCCCGAGTGGGCGTCAATTGCGTAAGCGCTTCCAGCAAAATCACCAAATAATAACGTTTCAGGAATTCCATGCTGGTTTGTATTAACGTAAATTGCGCCCCTGACTTCTGCATCGGCGTTGAATGTCCACCAAGGGCACCCAGAAGAATTATCCAAGGCGTATATGTTTCCTTCTTGGCTTCCAACAAAAGTAATCTCTTCTGTGACAACCGGCTGAGACCGTGCACGTGTTGCACCCGGGAAAGCGAACGCCCACTTTAAGGCGAGTTGATTGACATTATTTTTTGTTAAACCCAATTCGTCACTTTGATGGCGATTGTTCGTGATTTCGCCGCCCCAGCCATTCCATAAGACAGCGAGTTTTAGTTTAGAGTTTTTGTTAAATTCCGAACTGCAATCAAAGTTGACGTCCTCCGTGCGGTTCTCATTAAATTGTTTGCCTGTGAGAAAATAGGCGACGTTTCTTTTTTGTTTTCGAGTTAGGGCCATTCCTGACGTCGCCATTACACCGTATTCAAGGGAGTCCACAATCCGTTTCGGCGGGTACAGTTCAAACGCAGCTCTTCGGGGAGCTTCCAATAATGCACCCTCATGACACTCAGCACAAAACAACTGATATTGCGCTTGACCATCGAGGTAGTCTTCTGCTTCATAAGTTTCTTGGGATGAACAGAGGCTTGAGTAGAGTGCCAGAATTAAAGATGTCGAACAAAAAGTCTTTTTACATTTCATTAATATATCCCTTTGCGCAACATCATTTTTAGGCAGGTTACTAATCAATAGCTCTACGCGATTGAAGCTGGGTTACATGATATCATTTATCAAATAGTTAAGTTACTCGGTGACCGGATTCGTAAGAAAAAAGGGAATTTTTATGTTTGAAATTAGGTGCAGTGTTCAGCTTTTTATACTGTTAGGCTTTGGATTTACTAGTCTTGTGTCAGCATATGAAATTGTGCCAGAGGCTACTATTGCTGATTCGCAGTCAACTCTGATGGGGGTGAATCACATTGGTTTGTCCGTAAAGGACTTAGATCAGGCCCTTGCATTTTATCAGCAAGCGACCGGTTTTGAGATGATCCACAGGGAGACAGTTAGAGAGAATTCAGCCGCTGACCAGTTGTTCGATATGCCTGGGATTGAGTATGAAACGGCGGTATTAGAAGCGCCAAACATGCTGTTTGAGCTGACCTCCTTCTTACATAACTCGGCGAAAATGCTATCTCGAATGCCAGCGCAAGGCCCGGGAATGACCCATACCTGCTTTCAGTCTCCAGCAAGCAGGTCAGGTTATGAAAAATTCGTTCGTCAGGGGGCCGACGTTTTAAGTCGGGGTTCTGCACCTGTAGACTTACTCGGTCAAGGCGTGACTTATGCTTACGTTTATGACCCTGAGGGTAACATGATTGAACTTGAGCAATTAGACTTTGAGCGATTAGGAAGGGACCCAAGAAAATCTGAGTGGATAGAGAACGATCGTGACTTATGGATGACCCAAGTCGCACTTGTAACTCATGACCTTGAGCGGCTAACCAATTTTTATGCCGAGGTTATGGGCTTCCCCCCTTACCGCGAGGCTGAAATTGATAGTCGTCCAACGTTTGATGACGTCGCAGATATAGATAATCTCGCTTTGAATGTTTCGTGGTTTAGAATGAGCCCGCAATCCAAAACTTTGGAGCTTTGGGAATATATAAACCCAAGAACATTGCCGTTTACTGGCAATCGAGATGTGACCGATTTTGGGTATTCGTATTCCATAGAGGTTGGCGATATTCAAGCGGAATATGAGCGGATGAAATCATTAGGAGTGGAGTTTGTGAGTGATCCAGTAATATTAGGAGAATTCTGGCAGGTGTACGCGAATGATATTGACGGTAATATTTTTTCTTTGCGCCAAGCTGTTAACCCAGACTCTCCATACTCAATTCCTCAACTTGAAAAATAGGCAATTTGAAGGGTGCCGGTGGCACTGAGCTAAACGCCGTTGAAGCTGAAAAAGGAATCGTGAAAGTCTCGATGTTTTAGACTGTATGGTTCCGCGCTCAAAAGGGCATTAATTCTGTCAAAGCACGTTAAGCAGCGTCAGAAGATTTCCCGCTAGCAGGAAAATTCCGAAAATGCTGACGATACCGACCAGCGTGGCCGCGAAAAGGGCAAGCAGAAAGGGTTTTAAGCCTACTTCTCTCATACCTTTTAACAGTGAGGTTAGGCCTACCGCGGACATGGCAATTAGTAGCAGCTTTTCTGCTATTGTTTTGGTCATGTCTACGGCCTGGTCCCACTGCGTTGTCGTCATTAGCCCAAAGGGTGTTTCACCCAAATCACCGATTGATCGTATAGCCGACATTATCCCAAAACCGACAATAAACCATGGGATCATCGCTAACCAAGCAAATTTACTCTTAGGTCCTTGGTTCTGATCTTTTTCAGAAAAGATGATTCCGATCGCTGGAATTACCGCGATCATCGATAAGTTTCTAACGAGTTTGGTAATGGTCGCTATGTCGAGGGCTGCGGGGTCGTTGTATTGCGCTTGATACATCAAACCTGCACCGGCAACCTGAGCGGTCTCATGAATTGATGTGCCGAGGAACAGTCCGGCCATTATGGGGTTGTCGGAAAACAAGAAGTGAGCGAGGAACGGGTATAAGAACATTGCGATAAGCCCAAATATGGTAATGCAAGCTATCGCATAACTTACTTCCGTTTGCTTTGCTTTGAGCAAAGGAGCGGTGGCGACAATGGCGGTCGTACCGCAGATACTTGTCCCAACAGCAATTAAGCCGGTCAATTGGGGTGATAGGCCCATTAATCGACCCAAAAATCTCATGGTTACTAGAGCACTAACAATTGAGATGATGACGAAAGGAAGGGCGACCAGCGTAAACTTTCCGGCGCTGAAAAAACTCAGCCGTATGCCTAAAAGCATGATTCCTATCCGTAAAATTGTAGTCGCACAGAACTGCAAGCCTTTGCGTATGGAGTCATGCAACGTAAGCGTGTTGGCGATGATCATTCCTAATATGATAGCCATCATAATATCGCTGATGGGAGATCTCGAAAAGCCAAGCAAATGCTCACCGATCCATTGAGCGACAAAACTCGCAACAAATGCCACGCCTGAGGCAAGTATAAAGCCGGGAATCCAGGTTAAACTTCTTGAGATGGGGCTAGAGGACATCGTTGATCTTTCCTTATCAAAAACGCCATATTTTCGCATGTATTAAAATCGAGTTCAGCAGTTGTTTTGGCCGCGTACCTGCAATTCATTTTAATTATTCATGTTATTCTGTTTCTGCTGTTTATTGTGGAACAAGATATTTCACGGGCCTCTGTAATTTTTTCGGACGCTAGCGGAGATTTTACGTATGAAAGAAGCTTCAGTCACTGCACAACCAAAGCTCTCATTAGATGCACAACGACCTCTAGGGTTGCTCAAATTATGCCCGGCCTATATTCCGACTCCGATAATCGAAATTCCGTCACTGGCGGGGGTTCGTGTGCTAATAAAAGATGAGACGAGCCGCATGGGTCTCAAGGCATTTAAGGGCTTGGGTGGTGTTTATGCGGTGCTGCGCTGCCTTCTTGATGCATGGCAGGTTGAAAACAATGAAAGCATCAATCCCGAGAAGCTGCTTTGCGCAGAATTTCACGAGTGGTGTGGTAAGTTTGTTTTCGTCTGTGCTACTGCTGGCAACCATGGTCTTGCTGTTGCGAGAGGGGCTCAGTTATTTAACGCACGATGCCGGGTTCATGTGGCGGCAACGGTACCTGAAATATTCAAAGACAGGCTTCGTGAGGTTGGTGCCGAAGTAATAATTTCTGGAGAAACTTATGAGCAAAGTATGTCTGCCGCGGTCAGCGATAGTAATGCTGGAAAAATCTTGGTATCGGATAGTTCTTGGAAAGGGTATTTTGAGTTGCCGCTTGTTATTATGGAGGGCTATAGCGTTTTAATGGAAGAAGTCTTTAATGTTTGTAGGCTCAAAGAGGATTGGCCCTCGCACGTCTTTGTTCAAGCAGGGGTTGGTGGTTTGGCTGCAGCTGTTGCCTTTGAAATTCGAGAGAAGTGGCCGTACCAGCCAAGGATTATTATTGTCGAACCTGAGAGTGCCAGATGTTTGGCAGAGAGCGTTAAGCAGAATCGACTAACGAGAGTAGATGGAGTCGCCTCAGTTATGGGGAGACTCGATTGTAAGGAGCCCTCTCTGATTGCGTTTGAATACCTTAAAAAAAGTGCAGACGACTTTGTGGCGGTGAGTGACATAGAGGCACACAAAGCGATGGAATATTTAGAGGCAGAGGGAATTCTAACAACGACGTCTGGAGCTGCAGGGGTCGCTGCAGTGATACAGCGAGAGCGGCTGCGTTTAAATATTGCTGAGGGGTCAGTTTGTCTCGCGTTCGTTACCGAGGCGGCGATTTAGAATGAAAAATGTTTTAAGCCAAAAATTTTTAGATGAACTGATAACTTTTCGAAAGCAACTGCATCGTGAGCCGGAAATAGGATTTAATGTAAAAAAGACAGCGGACCTCATTTCGGAAATGTTAAGTAAAGCTGGTCTTGAAGTGTCGAGGGACATTGGAACTAATGGAGTCGTTGCTTCGTTGAACAGGGGCAGTGGAGTCGATCCAATTGGTTTTCGAGCGGACATGGACGCCCTGCCAATAGATGAAGCGAATAACTTTGCTCATGCCTCAGTTCATTCCGGAAAATTTCACGGGTGTGGTCATGATGGGCACGCAGCAATGTTGTTAGGAGCAGCACTCCATCTTTCAAGACAAGAGAACTTCGAGCGGGAGATCCACTTTATTTTTCAACCGGATGAGGAGAACGGGAACGGCGCTATAGCAATGATTGACTCCGGACTATTTGAAGACTTTAAGATGGATGCTGTCTACGGACTCCATAACTTACCTGGTCTCAACGTAGGGGAGTTTGCGATTCAGTCGGGCGCGTTCTGTTCCTTTGAGGATAATTTTGAGATTAAGATAATAGGACGGGGAGGGCACTCTTCAATGCCTGAGAAGCTCATCGACCCCATAGTGATTGGCGCTAAAATTGTCACTGACATTCAGACGATTGTTTCGCGAACGGTATCGCCGTCGGATCATGCTGTAGTCTCGGTTACAAATTTTGAAACCGATGGGGCGAGGAACGTTATTGCGAGTGAGGTGAAAATAACTGGCGATTGCAGGGGTTTTGAGGCACATATCAGTGAATCTATTCAGTCAAGGATGAATGCAATCGTTGCGAATAATTGTGCAAGTTATGATGCTGACTTCAGGTTTACTTACCTCACTTCTTTTGTACCCTTGTTGAATTCTGAGGCTCACACGAACTTGTGCGCGAAGGTTGTTGATAAAATTTCAGGTGCTTGTGTTAGATCAGATTTTGGGAGGGTAGGTTTCTCTGAAGATTTTGCTCAGATGCTTAAAGTAAAACCGGGCGCTTATATTCTGATGGGGAATGGAATAGATGCTGCAAATTATTCTGAGCCATTGCATTGTCCGAACTACGATTTCAATGACGCGGCAATTCGTTTTGGAGTTGAATATTGGTGCGCAGTGGCGAACGCAGAAAAAGTGCCTCTACAAAGTAGCCTAATACCGGATTGACCGAAGTCGCGGAAAAGACTTCGGCTAATTAATAGCTAGTAGCGAAATTTTTACCATTAGTTGAGAGACTGGTCAATATACTTCCAATCCGCTGCACCAAAAAACATTTCATCCCAGCTCTGCAGACCCCATGGGACTGATCTGAATGGGTCTGGATTCATTTTGTTTTGCTCGGAATTGTCGAATGCTCCAGTGGCAGTGATTATCGTACCGGCCGGGACAAATTTCGGTTGTTTGTATGTGTAGGCTAATTGCCAGCTGTAATTATAGTTTGCAATGTTGATAAGTTCTTCACTTGTTCCGTCTGGGTAGTCGGCATAGAACCGCATTCGTTTGCCGCGGAAGTGCATGTGGGGTGTGAGCGAAAACAACTTTGCATCTTTTTCAATTGTGAATGATTGAGTCATCTCATAGTCTGGGTCCATCGGTGGGATGTTCACCCAAGTAGGAGTGAAATGGCAAGCACATTGCCCTGTCATTCGCTCTTCTGGCACGAAGCCTTCTGGATAAAACCATAAGCCAATGCGACTTGCATCAACCGATGCCTTGCCTGTTGTTGTGTAGTGCATTTGCATCGCGATTTTTGTGCCAGCCTTCAAAAGGCCTCCGGTGTTTGGTGGTTCCATTCGCGGCGCTTGACCCGGTATATAAGGGGCGATGTCAGGCCTGTCGGGCTCTCCGCCTAATAGGGCGCCGCCACTTGTTGCTCCCGGGGGAATTAAACTGTGTAGTGTGTGATGGAGGACTGTACGATCGCCAGGAATGTATTGACTCGCTCGGACCCAGCGATCTTTTTCGATATCCAAGTCGACCATGACGTTGTAATAATCTAATACCCCTGTAGCTGGGATTTCTTGCTCTGGAATCTCGATAATATAATCTGGTTTGCCAAACGCCCACTCGGTCTCTGGCCAGACTAATTGGGCTAATGGGTCTGATTCCCCGTCCTTGGGAGAACCAGCCTCAATCCAATAGATAACCCTCTGCACCTTCTCGTCCGTCAGTACCATATCGTTTATAAACTCGCCAATGTGGCTATCTATCTGCCCAGGTGGCATTCGTTTGGTCATTAAAACTTCTCTAATCATTTGCGACCAGCCCTTAACCATTGTGTAACTGTCGAATGCAAATGGGGCAATCCCGCCGACTCGGTGACACGTCGCGCAATTCTCGGCAATAATAGGACCAATTTCATTCTCATAGGAAGGGGCGTGCTTTCGATGTGCAGCTCTTGCGGGATAGAGAACCGGACGCCCAAACTCCGTAGTGTCTGATACTTGAATATTTTTGCCCGCAATTATTAAATCAAATGCTTGTGTTAGTTGCTCTCCGACTGGCCCTTTAAACAATAACTTGAAAGATTTAGGGTCCAAAATAAATACTTCACTTGTCTGGGTAATTCCAAGACTGGATGAGATCACCTTAGCATCATCCATCAGAACCGGAATGCTGATACCCATAGATGCAAGGTCAGCCTTTATCTCCTCACGGTTTTTAAGCCCTGAGGAGTTAATCATGAACAACTTTATACCTCTCTCTTCATAGGTCGATTTGAGTTTTATAAAAGCCGGTAACTTTGCTTTTACTTCATCGTCATGCCTCGCGTGGACCATGATAGCAACTGCCTTGTTATTGTCGTACCAGCTCATTTGATGGAAGTAACCCTCCTGATCGAGGAGAGAGAAGTCCCCGACGCGATCGGCTGCAAATACCGATCCTGCGAGTGCAGTAAAAAGAATCAGAAGCCTAGTAAGAAAGTGTTGTGAAAACATTTCTAGTGTTCCTATTAGTTAGCTTTTCTAAATATGTTTTTGACATTATTCATTGTCTAAACAAAATGTGCAAAATTAATTAGAGATATTACCTGGCCGAATCCAACGGTTTCTGTTGATGCCACTCTCGAATTTTTTGGGTCGGGTCAGCTGTTTTGAGCTGGCGCTGCATTAGTAGTCTTTTTAAATATGCCAAACCCTAAATAAGCCAAGCCAATTGATAGCAGCGGGTTTAAATAATTAAAAAAGGTCCAAGGAGCAAACTCTAATGGTGACATATTGAGAACGCCGGTAATAAATGCTCCGGAGGTCGTCCAAGGTATTAGTGAAGTGCTCAAGGTTGCCCCTTCTTCGAGGCATCGGGACAGCATATGATTTTCGAGTCCGTCTTCATCGAATGAGTCTTTAAATATTTGCCCACCAAATATAATCGAGAGGTAGCCTTCCCCCATGCTCATATTTGACACCACGCCAGCGCTGATCGTTGTTGCCATTAAGCTTGCTGATCGCTGGATACGGCTCAGTAGACCGCTTAGCAGAACGCGTACAAAACCAGCGCGATCTAAAATTCCGCCCAAAGACAGGGCGATGAGCGCAAGTGACATTGTCCACATCATGCTTGTTATGCCTCCTCGGCTCAAAAGGTTATCGAGGTCATCAAGCCCTGTGTCCGCGACATAGCCTGTGTGCAGACTATTGAGCACCTCTGGTAATGCTCTTTCTTGCATAACAACAGCGAGAACAGCAGCCGTTGCGACACTCGCAAGCATGCTAATTTCGGCAGGGGTTCGCCTGAGGCTGAGAACTAAGAGCACTGCCAGAGGCAGCAAAGTCAGTGGATTAATTACAAATTCCACTCCCAGCGCTTGGCTCAAACTGACTATTTCTGATGCCGACAGAGGCTGCCCACTGTAATGCAGACCAAGACCTGTAAACAAAAATATACTTATAATATACGTTGGAACGGTCGTATAAAGCATAGAATTGATATGCGAGTAGAGATCTGTCCCAGCGCTCATTGCGGCAAGGTTAGTTGTATCTGATACCGGAGACATCTTGTCTCCGAAGCTTGCTCCGGAGACGATCATGCCCGCAACCAGTGGCAGCGGTATCCCAAGGGCTGCGCCAATGCCCATCAACACCACGCCGATAGTTGCGATTGTTCCCCATGCTGTTCCCGTGGCAATTGACATAAAGCTGCAAAGTATTAGCCCTGCAGGTAAAAAAAAGGTTGGGTGTAGTAACTCCAGTCCGTAAAAGATGAGACCCCCGATAGTCCCACTCTCGATTAGTGCAGCTACAAGAATACCAATCAAGAAGAAAATAAAGATTGCGCCTAAGCCTTTTTTTATACCCTCGATCATCGACGACTTAATATCGTCATAGTTAAGACCGATGGCTACGGCATTTAACGAAATCCAAACAACCGCAACGACCAAAAGACTGTGAAGGCTTATTTGGAACCACAACATGCCCATAATAACGGTGAGAATAACGCCACCAAAAGATATTAGGGAATGCAAAAAGCTTGGCTGATGAGTTTTATTCATTGGTCGCTTTGGGTCCATTTGACGTCCGAATCGATTGATAGAGCTGTCCTCTTAAATCGTTCCTAATGGTCGCATAAAAGTGAATCAATCGAAACAAAGCCCGTCTTAATATTAAAAAGTGGAATGGTTTGAGACAAAAAGGCTGCGTCGTCAGCCTTCGAAAACCCGCTTAAGCTCGCAGCGTAAATAACGGTCAGATCGTAATGAAGAAGCTCAAGGATATAGCTTAATTCCCCATCAGCTAGGATTTGTAGTATCTTACTAGGATGTTTTGGAAAAAAATCTATATTAGTTTTTTGCTCATGGGTCTCGTCTTCGTAGAGATTCATTCTGCAGGCGCTGCGTCATTCCAATCTATTCTATCAATGCGGGATCGGGCTGATACCATTGACCGTTTGGTCAATGAAAGACTTACAACTCTTCCCAAGCAATTAATGCGTAGAGAAGGCATTGATATTTGGGTGCTCGTTGCTCGAGAGTATAATGAAGACCCGGTTGTAATGACCATGCTCCCAGGAACAGCGCATTCGGCTCGGAGACGCACTATATTGGTTTTTGTAGATGAGGGCGATCTTGGCGTGAAAGGATACGCTGTTGCTCGCTATCCGGTGGGAAATTTTTTTGCAGCTCGTTGGAACCCGGATGAGGAACCGGACCAATGGCGAGCGCTTGCTCAGCTGATCGAAGAGAAAAATCCCGATACCATAGGAATCAATGTATCCAGTGATTTCGCTTTAGCTGATGGTCTCAGCCATGGTGAATATTTGGGTTTAGTTGATGCGCTATCAACAGAACAAAAGTCCAAGATCGTCTCTGCAGAAAGGTTAGCTGTAGCATGGCTTGAGACTCGGACAGAGTCAGAAATGGAAATATACCCATCAATCGTCGAAGTTGCTCATAATATTATTGCGGAAGGCTTCTCTGAAACTGTCATAGAGCCGGAGCGGACGACCACTCAAGATGTGCAGTGGTGGTACCGAGAGCGCGTGCGCGAGTTGCACCTGCAGGTGTGGTTTCACCCGTCAGTTACTTTTCAGAGGAACGGAGAAACTGGTGATTTACAAGGTGTAATTCTGCCTGGCGATTTACTGCATGTGGATTTTGGGATTACTTATCTGAGGCTTAACACGGATACTCAGCAACACGCTTACGTGCTGATGGAAGGGGAGCAGGTACCTCCAGTTGGTCTCCGCCAGGGCTTGGCTACGAGTAACCGCCTTCAGGACATTCTTGTAAATAATTTTACCGTCGGACGAACGGGTAATGAGATCTTAAGGTCTGCTCGGGAAACGGCCATTGGTGAGGGTATTTTGCCATCAATTTACACTCATCCCATCGGTTATCACGGGCACGGAGCAGGGCCGACGATCGGGATGTGGGACAATCAGGGCGACACAATGGGTCGCGGAGATTACCCTCTTTTTGAGAATACTGCCTTTTCAATTGAGTTAAACTCAACGGTCTCGGTACCTGAGTGGGGAGGCCAGAGGCTGCGTTTTAAGCTTGAAGAGGATGCTTTTTTCGATGGACAACAAACTTTTTATATAGATGGAAGGCAAAAAGAGTTAATTCTTATTCAATCGAAGTAGTTATTTTCGCTTGCGTGACTTGATCGTAAGCCCTCGCGGTTCACTGAGTGCTAAAAGAAAATTCAAAGACGGCAAACCTTAGTGGGAATATTCATGGATTCATTTTTGTCGATCGCACCGTCGCTCTTAGCGCTTACTCTTGCCTTTACTACAAAGCGGGTCATTTTTTCTCTTTTTAGTGCGGTGACACTCGGCTTTTTTATTTTAAATGATTATCAATTCCTTGCGACTGCAGTTTCAATATTTGAAACCGGTATTTTTCAGCAACTCGAAGGAAGTAACGCGCAGATTATTATTGTGATTACGATTATCTCTGGGTTTATCTACCTGCTTGAGGCTTCAAATGTAATGCGCGCGTTCTCGACTGTTATGAGCCATCGCGTGCAGTCAAACGCCAGAGTAAAGCTAAGCACTTTTTTTTCCGGTATCGCTATTTTCTTCACGGACTCTGGAAACTCTCTGATCTTGGGTCCGGTTTTCCGTCCAGTTTATGACAAACTTAAAATCTGTCGCGAAAAGCTTGCTTATATCGTCGATTCCACTTCTTCACCGGTATGCGTTTTAATTCCCGTTATTAGTTGGGGCGCTTACACGATGGGACTTATGGAGCAGGCCTACGCGAGCGAGGGGATAGCAAAAGATGGGTTCGTCGCTTTTCGTGAGGTTTGGTTCTATCAGTTGTATCCGTTGCTGACCCTCGGCGGTGTGTTTTTTGTGGCCTCGTTAAATCTGTATCTTGGGCGCATGGCTCATGCGCAGCAGTCTCTGCTCGAGGGAAAATTAACTTATGAAGACTCAGAAATTAAAGACAAGCCGTTATCAGATAATCAGCTACGATTTGGTGCTCGTGTGACCTTGATGGCTCTTGGGACCCTCTTTGTTACCATGTTGCTCATGTTTACAATATTTGTTTCGCAAACTGGTGGTTTGGATGGCCCAACGATTCGTGTCGTTCTTGCTATGTCTTATACAATTGCTACGATTGTTACAATTGCCGAGCTGAGTCGATTTAATCTTTTTAGTTTGTCAAAAAGCTCGGCTAGTTTTTTTAGTGGTATGGGAAAAATTATGCCAATACTTTGCATTCTTATCCTCGCATGGACGATGAGTGATGTATTGGCAGCGTTGGATACCGGCGGGACAATTGCGGCGTTGCTTAAAGCAATGAACTTCCCGAGCTGGATGTTAGCGAGCATGGTTTTTTTAGTGGGAGCATGTCTTTCACTTGCTACTGGCTCATCATGGGGAACCTTTGCACTAATTATTCCGATAGTAGTGCCTCTAGCTATAGCACTTGAGATTTCTGTTCCTATTTGTTTAGGAGCAGCGCTGAGTGGTGGATTGTTTGGAGACCAGACGTCGCCTATCTCGGATACGACAGTACTCTCGTCGATGTCGTCTGGGGTTAGCCACATGGCTCATGTCGAAACTCAGTTTCCCTATGCATTGATTACTGCCGGCTTTACTTTTTTTGGGTTTATTTTAGCCTCCCTTGTCGAGGGGCTTGGGCCAATGTATTTATCGGTTGTATCGATGTTAGGTTTATTGGGGCTTTTTTATTGGTATTTATCGAAATATCGATTCGTAAAAGAGGTAAATATCTAGATATGCAAAGGGGTCGCTTCTTGTGCAAAATCTTTGGTTGAGAAAGGAGGATAAAAAAGATGAAAAGAGAGTGCCCGTTACTCCCCGGGAAGTTTTTGATTTAGTTGCGTCCGGAGTGAAGGTGACTGTCGAACGATCGAACTACCGCTGCTTTGCAGATAAAGATTATGCTTCTTCCGGTGCTGTTCTTACTGACAAATCCTGGCAAAGTGCGCCGTTGAGCGCGGTCGTTCTGGGCCTCAAAGAACTTAACGAGTCAGGGGTGCCAATTGCGCATACGCACATATATTTTTCGCATACCTTTAAGGGTCAGGAGGGCGCACAGCTCACCTTGAGTCGTTTTTTTCGCGGTGGTGGGAAAATATATGATTTAGAATTTTTACTCGACAATACAGGGAAACGTGTCGCCGCATTTGGATACTGGGCAGGGTTTGTTGGCGCAGCATTAGGCGTCCTCGGAGCCTCCCACTTTGCTCAGGCAAATCAAGACCTTGGTTGGCAGGATTCTTTTCCTCCGTTCCCTTCATTGAGAGCATTTGCTGATCGGGCAGCCATGGTAAGCGAGGTGAATATAGCGCTCGAGAACTCTCCCTTTGCGAGAAACTGTGGCTCACTGCGCATTATGTTAATGGGTGCGTTGGGTCGCTGCGGGCATGGTGCAAAAGATTTTTTAGATAATTTGCAGTTCCCAATGGAAATTTCGTCTTGGGACCTCACGGAATTTAATAATGCTGACAAGCCAATAACTGAAATATTAAAAAACGATGTTTTTATTAATTGCGTCTATCTGAGAGAAAAAATTACTCCAATGATTACACATTCATTGCTTGCTAGAAACTCGCGACTATCGGTGATTAGTGATGTGAGTTGCGATCCAACTAGCTTGAATAATCCTATACCTATTTATGATTCTGTCACAACGCTGGAGAACCCTTTTGTAAGAGTGAAAGGAACAACAAATTTTCCTGTTCATGTTCAAGCGATCGATCATTTGCCAACGTTATTGCCTCGAGAATCTTCTGAAGAGTATTCTGCTTTGTTATTTCCTTACCTGAAAAATTTTCTTGTTTCAGATCACCCAACGGCGACCTGGAGGGATGCATTAACAATTTTTGAGAAATCGCTGAGCGATTGTATGAGAACCAATTAGGATCTTAAGAATGAGGACGGGCCGTGGTAGGATTATGTTATTAACCCACTACAATAAAACTTATTGCCATTGGATATTAGCCTAGATTCTATCGACCTTAGTTTCTTCGAGCCCTTATTTAGTTGGTGTAAGTGTATGGACATTTCTTTTTTTAAAGCGCGAATTTTACGATATAAAATTGGGGTAGATTTATGAAGCAGTTCCAAATTTTAGAGCGTACTGTAGTTTCGATGGTTTTTCTTGTGTCTTTCGGAATGATTGGATCAATATATGGCCAGATTGAACCGAGCATTGACGAAAATTCTACCGTCACTTACCCCGCTAGTTTTTTTGACCAATATCAACCTTACTCAGTGAACGACATGCTCATAAGGATTCCTGGAATAAACTCGGCGCTCGGAGGAAACGGGAGTAGGGGCGGGAACCGTCGAGGATTAGGTGCGGGTGGGGACCAAGTTTTAATTAATGGTCGCCGTATTGCGGGTAAGGGGAATGAGGGTAGTCAACAATTATCGCGTATTCCAGCCTCTGAGGTGGAGTACATTGAGATTATCCGAGGCACCTCTGGAGACCTTGACGTACGTGGTGGAACCCAAATAGTGAATATTGTGCTGGTAGAGGCAGAGTCCAGCACGTCATATGCATACGAAGTAAATGTAGATCATTATCATGATGGAAAATATCAGCCAGGAGGGAAGTTTTCGGCGACAGGACAACGAGGACGATTTAATTACTTTTTAAGTGGTGAGATTGAGCCGCGCTATGAGTTCCGGGACGGTTTTGAAAAAAGCTTGAGTCTCGATGGTGGTCTGAATGAAACGATTGATCGCGATTACGGTGGTGATTCGTTGCCCTCAGCACTAGCTGCGAATTTGGGTTTTGAATTTGACGATCAGAACGTCTTCAACTTAAATTTTCAACTCACCGATAATGATTACTTATCATTTGCCGATCGGATAATAACTAATTTTCGCGTCGCTCCCTACGACGTGAGAATAGAGCGTGATGAGACCCCTACTGAAGAGGGTTCGTGGGAGGTTGGAGGTGACTATATGCATGTTTTTGGCGACGGAAGTCGTTGGAGAACACTTTTTATTATAAATGAATCTGAAACCGATTCGGTTCGCGACCGACTGCAAATTGATGGAGATATCAGAACGAAGGATTTGTTTTTGTCTAACTTCTTGCGCACGCAAGAACGGATCTTACGCTCATCTTACGTCTTTGACGTTGTAGAAGAACAATCTTTAGAGGTAGGAGTAGAGCGTGCTCAAACTATTCTCGATACCTCTTTACAGCTCGGACTGCTGGGTCCAGTCCATGCTGTAAATCATGGTTCGCCAAGGTTTGGCGGTTTGGTACCGATCACTGACGCGAACGGCACAGTGGAAGAAATGCGATACGAGTACTTCGGCATACACAACTGGCAGTTTAATGAAAGAATGAGTCTTGAAACAACGCTGCTTCTGGAAGAAAGCACTATTTCCCAAGTTGGCGATTACCAGCGATCTCGTGACTTTACTTTTTTCCGTCCAAAAGTTGATTACCGTTTCGATGTTACGCCAGCAGTGCAATTACGTGCCACAGTTGAAAAGCAAATCTTTCAGTTGAGTTTCTCTGACTTTACGGCAAGTATTGACGGGAGCGACGACGAACAAAACGCGTTTGAGGGCAACGCAGATTTGCGTCAAACTCAAGTCTGGAGTTACCAAACTAATTTAGAATATCGTTTACCTAACGATGCTGGCGTTCTCAGTGGTAACGTATTTTTATTTAGGTTAGATGACATTATCGAAAATGTTGACGTGTCGCGGGGGTCAGAGATCCTTGGTGCTCGGGGCAACATCGGTAGTGGACAGATGTTCGGACTTAGCCTTAACAGCAGTATTCGACTGACTATGTTTGATCAACCTAATATGTTGTTCACTACAGGAGTTAGGATTGAGGAACCAACGCTGACCGACCCCATCTTAAAGATAGAGCGAGAGAGGTCTATTAGCAACGGAGGCAGCACCTATAATTTCGGATTCCGACACGATATTCCTTCGATAAACAATATGAACTGGGGATTTAACTATCGGAAAGAATTTTATAATGACTTCAAAGTATGGGATGTAGATAAAATTGAGCAATATCCCAAAGTCGGTTCTTATTTTGGTTGGGTCGAAGTTCAGGCTCAGGGGGGGCTGGTTTACCGTTTTGAAGCAGGCGACAATCGTGATCGATGTCGCAACCGGACTCGTTTCATTAATGGGAATATCGCTACCGGCGTGGTGGATGAAACTGAATTTTCTTGTGGTGACGCTGGATTAAAACTCGCTTTTAAAATTCGCGGAACCTTTTAAATGTGTGAAGTTTCTTAATTCCCTAAACGTGATTAAAGGCAAGTGGTGAATTTCTCACCTCTTGCCCTTCACTTTTTAAAAATCGAAACGATTTGGTATAGCAACGTTATTTCAAAAAGGATTTGTAGATTAGTCCTTGGAGCTTACCATTGCTAATGACGAGACCTTCCCAGAAACGATTGAGAGATTAGACATGATGTCTTTCAATCCCAATCTTGGAAATCCCCTTGTTGCTTTGGCCAGAACCTGAGCCGTCGAACAAGCTTCAAACGCTTTTGAAAATTCTTTATTTACGGCATACGCAACGCAGATGTTGTTAAAGTCCCCGGGTGCAAGCTTTGAGGGATTTATTTCAGTTATTTCGCTTAGCGCCTTATCAATTTTCATCGATTTGAGTGATTTAAATGCAACAAACCCATCGAATATTTTGAAGGATTCAGCCGCCGAGACAGTCCCTACGAGGGAAAGAAGAATGGTGAAGATAATGCTGGTACTTCGTCTGCTATAAGTTTTCATTTTGTTACCTCATTAATGGTTAGGGTGTGAGTCGTAAGAAAAATTCACCGCAGTTTTTGACCGTGGTTCTTTTACTTACAACCCCAAATTAGCAATGAGTGTGCCAAGTTTTATTTTTATATGTAAATTATATAGTTGCCGAAATTTTGGATTCATGTGGTTGAAATAAGGATTTTTGAAATCGCCAAAAGAGCGCTGCTTCTTGGGCAGTGTGTACTACAGAGGTGCATCATTTGTTCGCGACAGTTCAAGATTTAATTTTTGCGGTGGGAAGATATTTCCTAAATATCTTTCAAAACCCTATGGACCCTGCTCGGTTAACCAACTTGTGTAAACCCGAGGTTAGAGAGTTCTAGAAAATCATTTTGATCCCCGATTGAGTACGGAATGAAAAGAACTTGGATCGGGTTAATTCTCAAATCTCAGAAGGACGATTAAATCGACAGAATTCTGTCAGTATCGAACCGTTCTTAAAAACCATATCAAAACTTAAATCGTTTCTATTTTTACGAAGGATGTTTGGAGATTGAGATGAACGAATACCGCACAGAAAAATCTGCACTCGGATCACTATCAAAGTATCTGTTTGAAGGAAGCGATGACCTTGATATAGATGAAGTAGCCATCGCGGAGAGGGCATTAGCTATAGACGAAATGTTTGACTCAAAGGAAGATAGCGAGAGTTTGCTTGAGACACGCGCGCTGGATCAATTGTTCAAGACTCTATAGGACGCGCGTAATCCTGTTGGAACCCGCTGACAGATAAGAGGATGGTTTAAGCAGAGCGATCTAGATAGCAGATCGCCCTGTAGAAATCTATTTACCCCCCAACTGGCGACTGGTGTGTATGTTTTATTAACCACTCGCCGTTCGCCTTGAGTAACACAAGCGAAACCCAGGTCGGCGGACTCATGTTTGGCGCCCCGTCATGTGGATAAACGTTCCACCACCGCACGAAGCTTGCGATTGCCGTGTCGCCATGAATCGAA
>MDTG01368416.1_pt1 | contig 26934 bp, 26 predicted proteins | sample 811421 | NCBI WGS metagenome assembly MDTG01 (sample SAMN05326645, study PRJNA326480) | marine metagenome | isolation source: seawater | place: Pacific Ocean: South East | collected 2011
AACCCGGGATTTCGACCCGGGGGCCGAGCTGGCCGCCGCCCGGCGGCGCCTCGGCGGAGCCGCCGGGGCCGTGGCGACGTTCATCGGCCTGGTGCGCGACCGGGCCGCGCCGGGCCAGCCGGTCGCCACCCTGCATCTCGAGCACTACCCCGGCATGACCGAGAACAGCATCCGCGCCATCGTCGACCGGGCGCTTTCCCGCTGGCCGCTGCTCGACGTGGTGGTGGTGCACCGGGTCGGCGATCTGGCGCCCAGCGAGCAGATCGTGTTCGTCCAGGTGGCGTCCGCGCACCGCGCCGCGGCGTTCGCCGCCTGTGAGTTCCTGATGGATTTCCTCAAGACCGACGCGGTGTTCTGGAAGCGCGAGGATTCGCCGGACGGACGCCGCTGGATCGAATCTACCGGCGACGACTGCCGGCGGGCCGAGGCCTGGGGGGACGGGAACGCCTGACGCCGCCGCCCGCCAGGGCCTCGGGAACCGGAATCCGCTGGTACTCGCCCGGGCCGAGGCCGTCGAGATCGACGGGGCCGATGCGGCTGCGGTGCAGCCGCAGCACCGGCATGCCCACCGCGGCCAGCATGCGCCGCACCTGGCGGTTGCGGCCTTCGGTGAGCACCACCTCCAGCCAGCTCGAACGCGCCGCCCGGTGCGGTGTGACGGGCTCCGGCCGGTCGGGCAGCGCCGGCGGGTCGATGGGGCGCAGCCGCGCCGCCCGGGCGGGACCGTCCTTCAGCGGCACGCCGGCCAGCAGCGCGCGGCGCGCCTCGTCCAGGGCCGCGGCGTCGGGCCGGGCCTCGACCTGCGCCCAGTAGACCTTTTCGAGCTTGTGGCGGGGATGGGCGATGCGGGCCTGCAGGGCGCCGTCGTCGGTGAGCAGCAGCAGACCCTCGGAGTCCCGGTCGAGGCGCCCGGCGGGGTAGACGCCGGGCACGTCCTGGTAATCCGCGAGGGTCTGCCGGGCCCCGCCGCGGTCGGTGAACTGGCTCAGCACCCCGTAGGGCTTGTAGAAACGGATCAGGGTCAAGACGGCTGGCGGAACGTCGCCTTCGGGGCCTGCCGCGATGGTATACTCGCGGGCTTTCCGAGACGACCCACTGACCACTGACACACGGAGCAATCGATGGCCTATCAGCACATCAAAGTGCCCAGCGGCGGCGAGAAGATCACCGTCAACGCCGACAACTCGCTGAACATCCCGGACAACCCGATCATTCCGTTCATCGAAGGGGACGGCATCGGCGTGGACATCACGCCGGTCATGATCCGGGTCGTCGACGCCGCGGTGGAAAAGGCCTACGGCGGCAGCAAGAAGATCCACTGGATGGAGATCTACTCGGGCGAGAAATCCCTCGAGCTCTACGGGGAAGACCAGTGGCTGCCCGCCGAGACCCTGGAGGCGATGAAGGAGTACATCGTCGGCATCAAGGGACCCATGACCACCCCGGTCGGCGGCGGCATCCGCTCGCTGAACGTCGCGCTGCGCCAGGAGCTGGATCTGTACGTGTGCCAGCGTCCGGTCCGCTGGTTCACCGGCGTGCCGAGCCCGGTGGTGCATCCCGAGAAGACCGACATGGTCATCTTCCGCGAGAACACCGAGGACATATACGCCGGCGTCGAGTGGCAGGCGGACTCCGAAGGCGCGGACAAGGTCATCGCCTTCCTGCAGAACGAGATGGGCGTCAACAAGATCCGCTTCCCCCAGCACTGCGGCATCGGCATCAAGCCGATCTCGGTCGAGGGCAGCAAGCGGCTGATCCGCAAGGCGCTGCAGTACTGCATCGACGAGAACCGCAAGTCCCTGACGCTGGTGCACAAGGGCAACATCATGAAGTTCACCGAAGGCGCCTTCAAAGACTGGGGCTACGAGCTCGCGGTCGAGGAGTTCGGCGCCGAGCCCCTGGACGGCGGCCCCTGGCACCAGTTCAAGAACCCGAACACCGGTGAGCAGATCGTGGTGAAGGACGTCATCGCCGACGCCATGCTGCAGCAGATCCTGACGCGGCCCGACGAGTACGACGTCATCGCCACCATGAACCTGAACGGTGACTACCTGTCCGACGCGCTCGCCGCGCAGGTCGGCGGTATCGGCATCGCGCCCGGCGCCAACATCGGCGACGCCGTCGCGCTGTTCGAGGCCACCCACGGCACCGCGCCCAAGTACGCCGGCCAGGACAAGGTCAACCCGGGCTCGCTCATCCTCTCCGCGGAGATGATGCTGCGCCACATGGGCTGGCGCGAAGCCGCCGACCTGGTCATCCAGGGCATCGAGGGCGCCATCTCCGAGAAGAAGGTGACCTACGACTTCGAGCGGCTGATGCAGGGGGCGACCCTGCTCAAGTGCTCCGAGTTCGGCGAGGCGATGATCGCTAGGATGTAGTCTCCGAAGCGCCGTTGTGCAGCGCCGGAGACCGTTCCCGGTCTCCGGCGTCGCGGGCGTCGATGCCGATGCCTGCGCTGCCGGCTTCCGGGGCCGTCCCGTCGTCCGACGCTTCGTCGGTCTCGGACGGCTCCACGTTCACCGCGTGATATCCCTTCGGTCCCTGCAACACCTCGAACACGACGTCCTGGCCAGCCTTGAGGGTCTTGTAACCCTCCATCTGGATGGTGGAGTAGTGCACGAACAGGTCTTCTCCGCCCCCCTCAGGCAGGATGAACCCGTAACCTTTGGCGTTGTTGAACCATTTGACTTTGCCTGTCGCCATCGCGAGCGTCCCCCTTACGACCAGGAATTACCAGGCAATACCCCGCAGCATGGCTGGGCCGGATGCGTGTGAACGCGTCCGGCGCCGATTCCGGCGCCTCGTCGGCGAGCCGGAGCGTCGACTCATGGAATTGTCGGATGCCCGGAACGGACGGCGTTCGCCGAACCGTCGCCTTCGAAGGACGTTCGCCCTTCGAAAGACCGTTGCCGCACCCTCGAAGATTCCCCTAACCATTCTGCCCCCATGGCGGACTGTCTACGCAAAGTGCATCAGAGTCAAGTGGGTTGCCGGGCCAGGGGAGGCAACTTGTATTTTGCCGGTTTGCCGCCACATACTGAGGTGGCGCTCAGCAGATGAACTAGTCTTAGGTATGATGCCGGTATGAGTACCGACGACTGGCAGCGCAGAGCCTGGCGGGCGCAACAGGATGACGACGCGGATCGGGATTCCGGCCTCGTCACCGAAACCGCCAAACCGAAGCTCAAGCGTCCGCCGTTGTACAAAGTGATCCTGTTGAACGACGACTACACGCCCATGGAGTTCGTCGTTCACGTTCTGGAAGTGTTCTTCGCCATGAACCGGGAGAAGGCCACCCAGATCATGCTGACCGTGCACACGCAGGGCAGCGCCGTGGTCGGGATTTTTCCGCGGGACATCGCGGAAACTAAATCCGAACAGGTGAATCAATATGCACAGGAGAATCAGCATCCGTTGATATCCAAGGTTGAGATGGCCGACGACTGACCGTCGCAAGGGCGCCGGGGTGCGGTTCATCCGATCCTGCAACTGGCCGGAGCCGATCCGGCATTTGGAAGTACGCGCATATGCTTAGCAAAGACCTGGAAGTCACCCTCAACGAAGCGTTTCGCGAGGCGAAGTCGAAGCGGCACGAGTTCATGACCGTGGAACACCTGCTGCTGGCGCTGCTCGACAACAGCGTGGCCGTGGACGTGCTGCGCAAGGTCGGCGCCGACATCGAGAAGCTGCGCGCGGACCTCCGCGAGTTCATCGATTCCACCACGCCGCTCATTCCCGCCGGCGATGCCGACCGGGAGACCCAGCCGACGCTGGGTTTCCAGCGGGTGCTGCAGCGCGCGGTGTTCCACGTGCAGTCCTCCGGCCGCAAGGAAGTCACCGGCGGCAACGTGCTGGTGGCGATCTTCAGCGAGCAGGAAAGCCAGGCGGTGTACTTCCTGAAGCAGCAGAACATCGCCCGGATCGACGTGGTCAACTACATCGCCCACGGCATCTCCAAGGTCGGCGGCGAGAGCGAGCCGAACGCCATGGGCCAGCAGGAGGCCGAAGAGGAGGCCGCCCAGGCCGAAGGCGGCCAGCAGAGCGCGCTGGAAGCGTTCGCCAGCAACCTGAACGAGCAGGCCAAGGCCGGCCGCATCGATCCGCTGGTGGGCCGCGACGCCGAGCTCGAGCGGGTCATTCAGGTGCTGTGCCGCCGCCGCAAGAACAACCCGCTGCTGGTGGGTGAATCCGGCGTCGGCAAGACGGCCATCGCCGAAGGGCTGGCCAAGCGCATCGTCGACGGTCAGGTGCCGGACGTGGTCGCCAACAGCACCATCTACGCCCTCGACATGGGCGCGCTGCTCGCCGGCACCAAGTACCGGGGCGATTTCGAGAAGCGGTTCAAGATGGTGCTCGCCGAGCTGAAGAAGCAGGAAGGCAGCATCCTGTTCATCGACGAGGTGCACACCATCATCGGCGCCGGCGCCGCCTCGGGCGGCGTCATGGATGCCTCGAACCTGCTGAAGCCGCTGCTCACCTCCGGCGAGCTGCGCTGCATGGGTTCGACCACCTATCAGGAATACCGCGGCATCTTCGACAAGGACCGGGCGCTGTCCCGCCGGTTCCAGAAGATCGACATCGTCGAGCCCGACGTCGAGGACACCTACAAGATTCTCAAGGGGCTCAAGTCCCGCTTCGAGGATCACTACAACATCCGCTACACGGACAAGGCGCTGCGCAGCGCGTCCGAGCTGGCGAGCCGCTACATCACCGACCGGTTCATGCCCGACAAGGCCATCGACGTGATCGACGAGGCCGGCGCGGCCCAGCAGCTCGCCGCACCGAGCAAGCGCAAGAAGAGCATCGGCCCGAGCGACATCGAGCAGGTGGTCGCGAAGATCGCCCGCATCCCCTCGGCCCAGGTCACGAGCTCCGACAAGGAGGCGCTGCGGGATCTGGATTCCAAGCTGAAGATGGTGGTATTCGGCCAGGACGAGGCGATCGATTCGCTGGCCTCGGCCATCAAGCTGTCCCGGGCGGGGCTGAAGTCGGGCGACAAGCCGATCGGCTCGTTCCTGTTCGCCGGTCCCACCGGCGTCGGCAAGACCGAAGTCTGCCGTCAGCTCGCCAACATCATGGGCGTGGAGCTTCTGCGCTACGACATGTCCGAGTACATGGAGCGCCACACGGTGTCGCGCCTGATCGGCGCGCCGCCCGGCTACGTCGGCTTCGACCAGGGCGTCCTGCTCACCGAGGCGGTGACCAAGCATCCGCACAGCGTGGTGCTGCTCGACGAGATCGAGAAGGCGCACCCCGAGGTGTTCAACCTGCTGCTGCAGGTGATGGATCACGGCACCCTCACTGACAACAACGGCCGCAAGGCCGACTTCCGCAACGTGGTGCTGGTGATGACCACCAACGCCGGCGCGGCGGACATGGCGCGGCCGTCCATCGGCTTCGTCGAGCAGGATCACAGCGTCGACGGCATGGAAGCCATCAAGAAGCTGTTCACGCCGGAGTTCCGCAACCGGCTCGACGCCGTGGTGCAGTTCGGCGCGCTGTCGCCGGAGGTCATCAAGACCGTGGTGGACAAGTTCCTCACCGAACTGCAGGCCCAGCTCGACGACAAGAAGGTCATGCTGGAAGTCGACGAGGACGCCCGCGAGTGGCTGGTCCGGGAGGGCTACGACGAGAAGATGGGCGCCCGGCCCATGCAGCGCCTCATCCAGGAGCGCATCAAGCGCCCGCTGGCCGAGGACGTGCTGTTCGGTGTGCTGTCGAAGAACGGCGGCACCGTCTACGTCACCGTCGAGGACGGCGAGCTCGAGGTTCGCTGCGAGTCGGCGGAAGGGGCTCAGACGGAAGAGGCGACGGCGGAGTAGCGCGCCTTCCTGTCCGATGTAGGAGCGATCTCCAGATCGCGATCCCAGCTGAATTCGCGATCTGGAGATCGCTCCTACACGGGCGCAGGGTTTCCTGCGGTCACTTACGGAACGTGATACGGCCTTTCGTCAGATCGTAGGGGGTCAGCTCCACCTTCACCTTGTCGCCGGTCAGGATGCGGATGTAGTTCTTGCGCATCTTGCCGGAGATGTGGGCGGTCACGACGTGTCCATTGTCCAGCTCGACGCGGAACATGGTATTGGGAAGGGTGTCGATCACCGTCCCTTCCATCTCGATCTGCTCTTCTTTGGCCATAGGGCTCCTGCCACGAAAAATCGAGGCGGGATTCTGCCCCAAGGCTTGGGCAAAGGCAAAAGGCGACTGGCGCAGGGCGCCAGTCGCTGGGAAGTTCGGCTGCCCCGAACTTCGGCGGCCCGTCAGGTCAGACGCACCCAGCGGTCGTTCAGGAACAGCTCGACGGGCCGGTAGTCGATCTTGTAACGCATCTTCTCGGCGTCGCGGATCCAGTAGCCCAGGTAGACGTGGGGCAGGCCCAGGCTGCGGGCGAGCTCGATCTGCTGCAGCACGGACCAGACCCCCAGCGCCCGGTGCGGCGCGGTCGGGTCGAAGAACGTGTAGATGGCCGATAGTCCGCCTGCCTGGCGGTCCGTCACTGCGACCGACACCAGCGTGTCGCGCTCGTAGCCGCACAGGAACACCGTCTCGGACCACTGGGACAGCAGGAACGAGCGGAACTGGTCCGGGGACGGCGGGTACATGTCGCCGTCTGCATGGCGGCCGGCGATGTAGCGCGCATACAGCGCGTAGAAGCGCGGCGAGTAGGTCGCCCGGTGGACCTGCACCGTGAGGTCGGCATTGCGCCTCAGGGCGCGGCGCTGGCTGCGCCGGGGTTCGAACTCGGCGACCGGGATGCGGGTCGGCACGCAGGCCTGGCAGGCACGGCAGTGCGGCCGGTACAGGTGGCCGCCGCTGCGCCGGAAGCCCTGCTCGGTCAGCGCCTGATAGGCGGCCGGCGTGATGGTCTCGCGCGGGTCGAGGAACAGGGTTCGGGCCTGACGGCCCGGCAGGTAGCTGCAGGCGTGGCCCGGCGTGATGAAAAACTGCTTGTTACCCAGCTCTTCCTGCATGGTCGTCCACCGGCTGTGACTCGAAGCGCCAGCGATCCTGTCGGGTGGGATGCTCCAGGCTCGCGGACAGCAGCGCCAGGAACTCGGCGCGGGGAATCTCCCGGGCGCCCAGGCTCGCGAGATGCGGATTCATCACCTGGCAGTCTAGCAGCGTGAAATCCCAGCCGGCGATGTGTTCGACCAGGCTCGCCAGCGCCACCTTGGAGGCGTCGGGCTCGCGGAAGAACATGCTCTCGCCGAAGAACATGGCGCCGAGGGACACGCCGTAGATGCCGCCGGCCAGCTCGCCGTCCTGCCAGACCTCGCAGGAGTGGGCGAAGCCGGCCCGGTGCAGCCGCTGGTAGGCGCGCTTCATGCGTCCGGTGATCCAGGTGCCGGCGGCGTCCCGGCGGGGAGCGGCGCAGCCGCGCACCACGTCGTCGAAGGCTTCGTCCAGGGTCACCTCGAAGCGGCCGCTGCGGCGCTTGCGCGCCAGCCGCCGACTGACGCGCAGCTCGCCGGGAAACAGCACCGCCCGGGGATCCGGCGACCACCACAGCACGGGACCGCGATCGTCGTCGAACCAGGGGAACACGCCGCTGCGGTAGGCGGTCAGCAGCCAGGGCGAGCTGAGCTCGCCGCCGACGGCGAGCAGGCCGTTGGGCTCGGTGAGCGCGCGGTCGGCCGGCGGGAAGCCGGGACGCCGCGGATCGAGCAGGTGCACCCGGCTCATGCGGGTGCGCTCAACCCCCGGCCTGGTCGAGGATCTCGAGGAACGGGGCCGCGTGGCGGTGGCCGGCGATGGTGTCGCGCAGGGTCTCGCCGCGGCGGCTGCGGGCGGCCGGATCGTGCCCGGCCGCCGTGTACAGGGCCATGAAGCGCCGGAAGTCGTCCGGGCGCATCGCCCGGTAGGCGTTCAGCAGCAGGCTGTACTCCGCGGGCTCGTCGCCCATCGGGGGCTTGTGCAGGAAGCTTTCGACCCGGGCGTCGTCCCAGACCTCGTCGATGACCTTCTGTTTGTCCGGCCGCACGGCTGTCCTCGTTGGCAAAGATTCAGGGTGGCTATGATAGCGTTGCCGGGCAGCGGATGCCGAGGCCCGTGACTATCAAAGTCTGTTCTAGGTTTTGTCAGTAAAAGACTGAATTCAATGAATAATTGTCGCTCATACGCAATCGGGATACACTGCCGGGCATGAGTGCTCAGGATACCGGGGCGACCACCGCCCACGTGCCGGTCCGCGAGATCGGACTGATCGGTCTGTCGGCCGTGGCGCTGTTCGCGCTGCTGGCGATCGGCTCCTATTCGCCGTCGGACCCGTCCTTCAGCTTCACCGGCAGCGGCGAGGACGTGCACAACCTGGTGGGCCGCAGCGGCGCCTGGTTCGCCGACGTGATGCTCTATCTGTTCGGCTGGATATCCTACCTGCTGCCTGCCGCGCTGGTCATCGTCGGCTACCGTCTGATCCGACACCGGGGCGAGGGGCTGTCCTGGCCGCTCGCCGCCGTGCGGCTGCTCGGCTGGGTCGGCGTGGTGCTGTGCTGCTGCGTGCTGGCGTCCCTGCACTTCGCCGCGCCGGCGCTGCTGCCGGCCGGGGTGGGTGGCATACTCGGCGACTGGCTGGCCGGCGTTGGACTGCCGGTGTTCGGCTGGGTCGGGCTGACCCTGCTGGCGGTCACCGGGCTGGTGATCGGCGCCCAGGCGGCGGCCGGCTTCTCCTGGCTGCACGTCGCCGAAGTGACGGGCCGCAGCCTGCACGCCGCTTCGGCCTTCGTGGTGGGCTGGATCGACCGCCGCCTCGACGTCTGGCGCCATCGCCGGGAGACCCGGCGCAGCGCCGCGGTGAGCAAGGAGACCCGCAGGGCCAAGCTGGAAGCCCGCCAGGAAACCCGGGCGCAGCGCAAGCAGCCGGAGATCAAGCCCCCGGCCCCCAAGGTGGCGCCGAAGCCGGCGCAGCAGCGGCGTCTGTTCAGCACCAAGAGCCCGGCGGAGCTGCCGGACCTCGATCTGCTCGACGAGCGCCGCCCGGAGGACGAAGGCGGATATTCCGAGGCCTCCCTGTCTAAGATCTCCGAGCTGCTCGAGTCGAAGCTCAAGGACTTCGGCGTCGAAGCCGAGGTGGTGTCGGTGCTGCCCGGACCGGTAGTGACCCGCTTCGAGCTGCAGCCGGCGCCGGGGGTGAAGGTCTCGAAGATCAGCAGCCTCGCCAAGGACCTCGCCCGGTCCCTCGCGGTGATCAGCGTGCGCATCGTCGAGGTGATTCCCAACAAGCCCTACGTGGGCATCGAGATTCCCAACGAGGATCGCGAGGTGGTCCGCCTCAAAGAGATCCTCGCCAGCGGCGAGTTCCAGGATTCCCGTTCGCCGGTCACCCTGGCGCTGGGCAAGGACATCGGCGGTGAGTCGGTCACCGCCGATGTGGCCAAGATGCCCCACCTGCTGGTCGCGGGCACCACCGGCTCGGGCAAGTCCGTCGGCGTCAACGCCATGCTGCTCAGCATTCTCTACAAGGCGACGCCGGAGGAGGTGCGGCTGATCCTGGTGGACCCGAAGATGCTGGAATTGTCGATCTACGAAGGCATCCCCCATCTGCTGACGCCGGTCGTCACCGACATGAAGGACGCCGCCCAGGCGCTCAACTGGTGCGTCGCCGAGATGGAGCGGCGCTACAAGCTGATGGCGTCCCTGGGCGTGCGCAACCTGGCCGGATTCAACCGCCAGGTGGCCGACGCCGAGAAGAAGGGCGCGCCCATCCTCGATCCGCTGTGGAGCGCGGATCGCGAGGAGGAGGCGCCGCCGCTCGAGAAACTGCCGGTGATCGTCGTGGTCATCGACGAGTTCGCCGACATGATGATGATCGTCGGCAAGAAGGTGGAGCAGCTCATCGCCCGTATCGCCCAGAAGGCGAGGGCGGCCGGCATCCACCTGATACTCGCGACCCAGCGGCCGTCGGTGGACGTCATCACCGGCCTCATCAAGGCCAACATCCCGACCCGGATCAGCTTCCAGGTGTCGTCCAAGGTCGACTCCCGGACGATCCTCGACCAGGGCGGCGCCGAGCAGCTCCTCGGCCATGGCGACATGCTCTATCTGCCGCCCGGCACCGCCATGCCGGTCCGGGTGCACGGCGCGTTCGTTTCCGACGACGAGGTGCATCGGGTGGTGTCCGACTGGAAGGCCCGGGGCGAACCCGACTACCGCAGCGACGTGCTGACCGGCGGTGACGACGAGCCGTTCCTGCCTCTAGAGGGCAACGGCAGCGGCGGCGCAGAGCAGGACGACGCGCTCTACGACGAGGCGGTGGCGTTCGTCCTGGAGTCCCGGCGGGCGTCGATCTCCGCCGTCCAGCGCAAGCTGCGGATCGGCTACAACCGCGCCGCGCGCCTCATCGAAGCCATGGAGGAGGCCGGCGTGGTCACCCCCATGAACAGCAACGGCAGTCGCGAAGTACTGGTGCCCAACCGTGATCACTGAACGCCCCAATCCCCCCGTAGGAGCGGCCTCCCGGCCGCGATCTTGTTTGCTCGATGGGTTGCGCAGGACCATCGCGGCCGGGAGGCCGCTCCTGCGCGGGATCAAGGCGATCGCGGCCGGGAGGCCGCTCCTACGGGGGATCGGGGCGATCGCGGGCAAGGGGGCGCTGCTGGTGGTGCTGGCGGGGTCGGCGGCGGCGGACCCGTTCGAGACCGATCGGGCGGCGCTGGCGGAACGGCTGCAGGCCGTACAGCGTTACGTGGCCGACTTCACCCAGACGGTGTACGGCGTGCGCGGCGAGGTGCTGGAAGAATCCCAGGGCCACGTGTGGCTCGACCGGCCCCGGTTCAAGTGGGTGGTGGAGGATCCATACCCGCAGGTGCTGGTCACCGAAGGGGACGCGCTCAAGCTCTACGATCCGGATCTCGAGCAGCTCACCGTGCGGCCCCTCGAGGAGGCGCTCAAGGACACGCCGGTGTCGCTGCTGACCCGGGACGCGGTGGCGATCACCGAGCGGTATGCGGTGATGCTGATCGACGACGAGGCCGGCGCCTCGTTCGTCATCGAGCCGGATTCCGATGAAACCCTGTACCGGGAGATCGTCCTGCACTTCGATACCGGCACGCTCACCGGGCTGGACATCCTGGACCACCTCGGGCAACGCACCGAGATCCGCTTCGATCCCCTGGCGGGCGCCGCCGCGGTGATCGACGACGGCACCTTCACCCTCGAGGTCCCGCCCGGTACCGATGTCATCGGCGGATGACACGGCCGGGCCCGGAACGCCCCTGGCCGAGCAGCTCAGGCCCCGCAGCCTCGACGAGTTCGTCGGTCAGCGCCACCTGCTGGACCCGGGCAAGCCGCTGGCGCGGGTGGCGGCGTCCGGCCGGCTCCACTCCATGCTGCTGTGGGGGCCGCCGGGCACCGGCAAGACCACGCTCGCCAGGCTTCTCGCCGCCGGCACCGGCGCCCGCTGGGTCAGCCTGTCGGCCGTTCTGTCGGGTGTGAAGGAGGTCCGGGCGGCGATTGCCGAGGCCGAAGCGGCCCGCAACCTGGGCGAGGCGACGGTGCTGTTCGTCGACGAGGTGCACCGGTTCAACAAGGCCCAGCAGGACGCGTTCCTGCCCCACGTCGAGAAGGGCACCGTCACCTTCATCGGCGCCACCACCGAGAATCCGTCCTTCGAGGTCAACGCCGCGCTGCTGTCCCGGGCCCGGGTCTACGTGCTGAAGCCGCTGACGGCCGAGGACCTGTCCGAGGTCATCGACCGGGCGCTGGCCGGTCCCGTGCCGGTGTCGCTCACCGACGAGGCGCGCGCGGCCCTGATCGACCTGGCCGACGGCGACGCGCGCCGGCTGCTGAACCTGCTCGACGTGGTCGGCCAGCTCGCCGACGGTCCGGCGGACGCGGCACTGGTGCTGGAAGCGGCGGGCAGCCGCCTGCGCCGCTTCGACAAGGGCGGCGACGTGTTCTACGAGCAGATCTCGGCGCTGCACAAGGCCGTGCGCGGCAGCGATCCGGACGCCGCGCTGTACTGGCTGTGCCGCATGCTCGACGGTGGCTGCGACCCCATCTACGTCGCCCGCCGACTGGTGCGGATGGCCAGCGAGGACATCGGCAACGCCGACCCCCGGGCGCTGCAGCTCGCCCTGGCGGCCTGGGACGCCTACGACCGCCTGGGCTCCCCGGAGGGCGAGCTGGCACTCGCCCAGACCGTGCTGTATCTCGCCGGGGTGCCGAAGAGCAACGCGGCCTACGTGGCCTTCGGCGCCGCCCGGGAGGACGTGGCCGCGACCGGCTCCCTGCCGGTGCCCATGCACCTGCGCAACGCGCCCACCGGCATGATGAAACGGCTGGGCTACGGCGCCGGCTACCGCTACGCCCACGACGAGGCGGGCGGCTACGCCGCCGGCGAGCGCTACTGGCCCGACGATCTCGAGCCCCGGCACTACTACGAGCCCACCAACCGCGGCCTCGAGTCCAAGATCCGCGCCCGCCTCGAGCGCCTCCGGCAGCAGGATGCCGCCCATGACGATTGACCATTCCTGTAGGAGCGGCCTCCCGGCCGCGATCGTACGGGCGGCTGGTAGATCGCGGCCGGGAGGCCGCTCCCACGGGGTCGAGGGCAGGGTGCCGGCATGATGAAGGCGATGCTCTGGGTCACCCTGGGCGGCGGGCTGGGCGCGCTGGCCCGGTTCCTGATCTCCACCTGGCTGTTCGTCCCCGGCCGGTTCCCTTGGGCTACCTTAGTGATTAACATCGCCGGCTCTTTCGCCATCGGGGTGCTGTGGGGGCTCGGCCAGCAGCAGCCCTGGTTCGAGCAGTGGGGCCGCTATCTGCTGGTGGTCGGCGTGCTCGGCGGGTTCACGACGTTCTCGGCGTTCTCGCTGGAGACCACCGCGCTGCTCGAGTCCGGCCGTCACTGGCAGGCGCTGGGCTACGCCGTGGCCAGCGTCGGCCTCTGTGTGCTGATGGCGCTGCTGGGCCAGCGCCTCACCGACAACTGATCAGGTTCTTCTCATGCTGGACATGAAGCTGTTGCGCCAGGATCCCGCGGCCGTCGCGGCGCGTCTGGCGGTCAAGGGATATCGCCTGGACGTCGAGGCGTTCAACGCGCTGGAGACGGAGCGCAAGCGCCTCCAGTCCGAGACCGAGCGCCTGCAGAACGAGCGCAACGTGAAGTCCAAGGGCATCGGCCAGGCCAAGGCCCGGGGCGAGGACATACAGCCGCTGCTGGACGCCGTGAAGGATCTCGGCGACCGCCTCGACGCGGCCAAGGCCACCTTCGACGAGGTGCAGGACCGGTTCCGCACGCTGCTGGCGGGTATCCCCAACGTGCCCGACGAGTCCGTGCCGGAGGGCCGGGACGAATCCGACAACCTGGAGCTGCGCCGCTGGGGCGAGCTGCCGAGCTTCAACTTCGAGCCCCGGGATCACGTCGACCTCGGCGCCGACGGCGCCCTCGACTTCGAGACGGCGGCGAAGATCACCGGCAGCCGGTTCGTGGTGCTGCGCGGCGTGGCGGCCCGGCTGCAGCGGGCGCTGACCCAGTTCATGCTCGACGTCCACACCGACGAGCACGGCTACGAGGAAGTCTACGTTCCGTTCATCGCCAATGCGGAGTCGCTGTTCGGCACGGGGCAGCTCCCCAAGTTCGCCGAGGACCAGTTCCGGCTCGAAGGCGAGGACGACTACTACCTCATTCCCACCGCCGAGGTGCCGGTCACGAACATGTACCGGGACACCATTCTGCCCGCCGAGGCGCTGCCGGTGCGGCACGTGGCCCACACGCCCTGCTTCCGCAGCGAGGCGGGCAGCTACGGCCGTGACACCCGCGGCATGATCCGCCAGCACCAGTTCGAGAAGGTGGAGCTGGTGCAGCTCGTGGCCCCGGAGACCTCCTGGGACGCCCTCGATGCGCTCACCGGGCATGCCGAGGCGATTCTCAGGAAGCTCGAGCTGCCGTATCGCGCGGTGGTGCTGTGCGGCGGCGACCTGGGCTTCTCGGCGGCCAAGACCATCGACCTGGAGGTGTGGCTGCCCGCCCAGAACGCCTACCGGGAAATCTCCTCGTGCAGCAACTTCCGCGACTTCCAGGCGCGCCGGCTGCAGGCCCGTTACCGTGATCCGGAAACCGGCAAGCCGGAGCTGGTCCACACCCTCAACGGCTCCGGTCTGGCGGTGGGGCGCACCCTGGTGGCGCTGCTGGAGAACTTCCAGGACGGCGACGGCCGGGTGCACATACCCGACGCGCTGCGTCCGTATCTGGGCGGCGAGTCGGTCGTGTCGCTGCGCTGAGGCCGAGGATCGCGCCCGCGGGGTGAGCCTATGGACTATCTGCCGCTGTTCCTCGAGATCCGCGACCGCCCCTGCCTGCTGGTGGGCGGCGGCGAGATTGCCCGCCGCAAGCTGGAGCTGCTGCTGCGCGCCGGCGCGCGCGTCGAGATCGTGGCGCCGGAGCTCGCGCCGGAGACCCGCGCGCTGGCGGACGAGCACGGGCTGGTCGTGCGGCAGCGGCGGTTCGAGGATGGCGACGCGGACGGCCGCTACCTGATCGTCGCGGCGACGGACGACGGCTCGGTCAACGCGCAGGTGTTCGAGGCGGGCAGCCGGCGCGCCACCCTGGTGAACAGCGTCGACCAGCCCGGCATCTCGAGCGCCATCTTTCCCGCGCTGGTGGATCGCAGTCCGGTTCAGATCGCCATCTCCACGGGCGGCGGCTCGCCGACCCTGGCGCGCCTGGTGCGGAGCTGGATCGAGGCCCGGCTGCCGGCCCGGCTCGGCGCGCTCGCCGGGTTCATCCGCGACCGGCGCCAGCGGGTGAAGCAGGCGCTGCCGACGATTCCGGCCCGTCAGCGGCTGTGGCACCGGGTGATCACCGGCGACGTGGCGGAGCGGGTCTACCGCGGCGACGAGGCGGGCGCCGGCCAGGCGTTCGATGCGGCGCTGGCGGCGGCAGCGGAGGAACGGCCCGCGCCGGGGCTGGTGGCGCTGGTCGGCGCGGGGCCGGGCGACCCGGAGCTGCTGACGCTGAAGGCGCTGCGGCTGCTGCAGGAAGCGGACGTGGTGCTCTACGACAATCTGGTCAACCGCGACATCCTCGACTACGCGCGGCGCGACGCGGAAAAGGTCTACGTCGGCAAGCGCCGTCAGTTTCACGGCATCCGCCAGGAGGGCATCAACGCGCTGCTGGTGGAGCACGCCAGGGCCGGGCGCAACGTGGTGCGCCTCAAGGGCGGCGATCCGTTCATCTTCGGCCGCGGCGGCGAGGAGATCGAGACGCTCGCCGCGGAAGGGCTCGGCTGCGTGGTGGTGCCCGGCATCACGGCGGCATTCGGCGCCGCGAGCTATGCGGGCATTCCGCTGACCCATCGGAACGTCTCCCAGTCGGTGCGGTTCGTGACGGGCCACCGGCAGGGGGACGCGGTGAACCTGGACTGGCCGGAGCTCGCCCGGCCGGACCAGACGCTGGTGGTCTACATGGGGCTGGTGGGGCTGACGGAGATTCTCACCCGGCTGGTGGAGCACGGCATGCCGCCGTCGACGCCGGCGGCGCTGGTGGAGAAGGCGACCCTGCCGGAACAGCGGGTGGTCGCAGGCACCGTCGAGGACCTGGGCGGTAGGGTCGCCGAGGCCGGGGTCACCGGCCCCACGGTGATCATCATCGGCAACGCGGTGGGCTACCGCTCGCCGGGCTGACGCCGCGCCGGAGGGCGCTCACAGGCAGTTGGTCGGGCGGGGCAGGCCGGCGATCTTGGCCAGCAGCTTGGCCGGGCTGCCGGGAAACAGGGTCAGCAGGTACACGCTGTCGCCCTTGTCGGGGCCGAGCCGTTCGCGGACCTGTTTAACCAGCACCCGCATGGCGGGTGACACTTCGTATTCCCCATAGAACCCGCGGATCAGCTCGATCAGCTCCCAGTGCGCGGGGGTCAGCTCGATGCCTTCCTGACGGGCCAGCGCCTCGGCCACGCCGGGGTTCCAGTCGTCCAGCGCCACCAGGAACCCCTCCCTGTCCCGCGCGGGGAGGGTCATCGCCAGGTCACCACAGGGGTGTGGGCTTCCACCATGGCGACGAACCCGGCGTCGTCGACCACGGTGACGGACGGTCCGAGTCGGCCTTCCAGGCCACGTGCGGTCACGTCCACGGACAGGGCATGGACCGGACGGTCGGGAGCGGCGCCGGCGACGGCCCCGTAGACACCGTTCTCCAGCAGCAGGATGGCGTCTTCCGGAGCGGCGCGTGCCAGGCAGTCGGCGAGGGCCGGCGTGCGATTGACCAGATGCAGCACGGCCATCAGTCGTTCACCACCGCATCCTGGCCGGCGATCAGCGCCTGCTGCCGGGCGGGGTCGACGATCTCGACGGGCACCGCCAGGTCCTCGGCCCGCAGCCCGCGCCGCGCGAGCGAATCCCCACAGGCGAACAGCGCGGTGACGTCGTACTGCGGCAGCGCCTTGACCACCTTGCCGAGGGTCCGCCGGCCGAGCGCCGTGCCGTCCTGGCCGTCGACGAGCTGCCAGACGCCGTCGCCCTGGAACAGCACGCTCACCTGCTGCTCGAACACGCCGGCCACCAGCACGGACTCGAGGGCTTCCAGGGCGTGGCTGGAGCCGTAGGGGGGCTGCCGCAGCAGAAACAGAATGCGCCGGGTATCCATCAGGCGGCGAAGGTGACGAAGCGGTCGGATCCGGCCACGGCGTCCAGCAGCTGGCCGAGGCCGACGATGGCGAACGGCTCGGCGGCGCTGGCGCCGGGCAGCTCGTAGCGACGCGCTTCCTCGGCGTTGACGATGCCGCGCTTCAGCGCGGCGGCGATGCACACGGCGAGCTCCACGCCGTGCTGGTCGGCGAGCTCGATCCAGCCGTCCCGGGGCGAGGGCTCGTCCTGGGGCGGAACCGCCAGCGCGGACGCGGCGTGCACGCCGTCGTGGTAGAAGAACACCCGCTCGATCCGGTGGCCGGCCGCCAGCGCCGCACGGGCGAAGCGCAGCGCGGAGTCGGCGGCCTGGGAGCCGTAGGGGGCGCCATGGACGGCGATGGCGACGATCATCGGTCTGAACGATCTGCGGTCATCATGTGACCTATGGTATGAGGTCGAGGGCGGGCTGCGAAGCCCGTATGATCGCCGCGGCGCCGGGCGCTGGCACATTGATTACATTCGGCTGCGGAAATCCCATCCTTCGAGGCTGCCGATTGGCGACAATGGACGCCGAAAACAAACGTTGCATCGTTGGGGGTAATGACGTGCACACGAATCTCAAGGGCCGCATATTCAGCACGCAGGGGGTGTCCTATCTGGTACTGCAGGACCAGGACGATTCGCCGGACTGGCTCAAGGTCAAATCCCTGAACGCCAGCCGGACGGTTCACCGCATGCGCTGCGAAGAGGTGCAGAAGCACCTGAAGGTGCCCGCCCGCGCCTGAAGCGTCTCGGTCCGGGCTACCAGGCCGCGCCGCGGGAGCCGGGGCCGGCCGGGTCCAGCCCGATCCGCCGCAGCAGCTCGCCGGCCCGTTTGCGCAGTGACGCCAACGGGCCGCCCTCGGCGCGGCGCCGCTCCGCGGCGGCGACCCTGGCGAACGCCGCACCGAGGTCGCTCAGCATCTCCGGCGTGACCGGGGCTTCCAGCGCTTCGCCGAGCGCCCGGAGCTGCGCGGGTGAGCTCGCGCCGGTCACCGCCGCGCGCACGCCGGGCTGTTCGATCACCCAGCGCAGCGCCAGCGCCGCCGGCGCGACGCCGAGGCGGTCCGCGGCGGTCCGGAGCCCGCCGTCGATGGCGCGGGCGAGCGCCGGGTCGCCCGGCATCCCGGCACCCGTCAGACGGCCGCCCGCCAGAGGCGAATAGGCGAGCAGCGCCACCTGCTGACGCCGGCAGGCCGGCACCAGCTCGGTCTCGCACTGCCTTCGAATCAGACTGTATTCCGTCTGCAGGCTGAACAGGCGCGACCCGCTCGCGGCGGCCCGTGCCGCCTCGACCTGGCGCGCGTCGAAATTGCACACGCCGATGTGGCCGACGATGCCGGCGTGCTGCAGATCCTCCAGCGCGGCCATGGTCTCGCCGATCGGCGTCCGCCGATCCGGCTGATGAATCTGCACGAGGTCGAGCCGTTCGACGCCCAGTCGCTCGAGGCTGCGCATCACGTCGTCGATCACCGCCTCCGGCCGGCTGTCGCGCCGGACCACGACGCGCTCGCCGTCGGCGTCGCGGGTCTCGAACAGCACGTCCCCGACCGCGTCGTCGCCCCAGCGCAGTCCCACCTTGCCGAGAATCGAGACTTCCCGCCTGGTGCGGTCGTCCAGAACGCGGCCGAGCAGCGCATCGGCCTGGCCGAAGCCATACAGCGGCGCGGTGTCGAAGGTCCGGACACCCTGGGTCAGGGCGCTGTCCATCACGGCCATGCGCGCCTCGGGCCGGTCGTGGCTGCGGGCCATGATGCCGAGGATCAGCGGTGGCAGATGCAGGTCGCCGGTGGGCGGGGTCACGGCAGGTGCAGCTTGGCGGAGGGGCAGGGATTCGAACCCTGGGACCCGTGAAGGTCGCCGGTTTTCAAGACCGGTGCTTTCGACCGCTCAGCCACCCCTCCGGAGCCGCGCATGTTAGCACGGGCCGGCGGGCGCGGATCAGGCTTCGGCACGGTAGCCGTAGGGATGGCGCTGCTGCCACCGCCAGACGTCGGCGCACATCCGGTCGAGGTCGAGCTCGGCGTGCCAGCCCAGCTCGCTGTTGGCCCGGGCGACGTCGGCGAAGGTCATGGCCGCGTCGCCGGGCCGGCGTGGGGCGATCTCGTAGGGAATGCCGGTGCCGGCGGCCCGCTCGAAGGCGTGAATGACCTCCAGCACCGAGTGGCCGCGGCCGGTGCCGAGGTTGTGCAGCGCCAGGCGCGGACCGCGGGCCAGGTACTCCAGGGCCTTGAGGTGGCCGCGGACCAGGTCGACCACGTGGATGTAGTCGCGCACGCCGGTGCCGTCGCCGGTGTCGTAGTCGTCGCCGAACACCCGCAGCTTCTGGCGGCGGCCGACGGCCACCTGGGCGATGAACGGCATCAGGTTGTTCGGCACGTCGTTGGGATCCTCGCCGATGTCGCCGGAGTCGTGGGCGCCCACCGGGTTGAAGTAGCGCAGGATGGAGATGTGCCAGGTCGGGTCGGCGACGTGCAGGTCGGTGAGGATGCGCTCGATCTGCAGTTTGGTCTGGCCGTAGGGATTGATCGGCCGTGTCGGGGCCGTTTCGCTCACCGGCGACCGGTCGGGTATGCCGTAGACCGTGGCCGACGAGCTGAACACCAGGGTGCGCACCTCGGCCCGGGTCATCGCCTCGAGCAGGCGCAGGGTGCCGCCGACGTTGTTGTCGTAGTAGCGCAGCGGCTGGGAAACCGATTCGCCGACGGCCTTCAGGCCGGCGAAGTGGATCACCGCGTCGATGGCGTGGGCCTGAAACACCCGGTCGAGCCGGCCGACGTCGCGCAGGTCCGCCTCGACGAAAGTGAGCGCGCCGTCGGCGATGCGCTGGACGGCCTGCAGCGACCGGGCCGAGCTGTTCGACAGATTGTCGACCACCACGACGTCGTGGCCCGACTGGAGCAGCTCGACGCACATATGGCTGCCGATGTAGCCGGCGCCGCCGGTGACCAGCACGGTGCTCATGACTGCGCCTCCGGCCGGCCGTGGCCATAGAAGTCGAGATACCAGTCGACGAACGCGGCGACGCCGGCCTCGATGGTCGTGGCCGGCCGGTAGCCGACGTCCCGGGCGAGGGCCTCGGCGCTCGCCCAGGTGTCCGCGACGTCGCCCGGCTGCATGGGCAGCAGGTTCTTCTGCGCTTCCCGGCCGAGCGCCTTCTCCAGCGCCTCGATGAAGGCGAGCACGCTCACCGGGCGGTTGCTGCCGATGTTGTAGAGCCGGTAGGGCGCGCTCGAGCTGGCGGGCGTCGGCGCGTCGCTGCGCCATTCCGGGTCCGGCGTCGCCGGCCGGTCGAGGACGCGCACCACGCCCTCGACGATGTCGTCGATGTAGGTGAAGTCGCGGTTGTGGCGGCCGTGGTGATAGACGTCCAGGGGCTCGCCCGCGAGGATCCGGCGGGTGAATTCGAACAGCGCCATGTCCGGCCGGCCCCACGGTCCGTAGACGGTGAAGAACCGCAGGCCGGTGCAGGGCAGCCCGAACAGGTGGCTGTAGCTGTGGGCCATCATCTCGTTGGCCTTCTTGGTGGCTGCATACAGGCTCACCGGATGATCGGTGTGGTCTCCCTCGCGAAAGGGCATCCCGGTGTTCGCCCCGTAGACCGAACTGGTGGATGCGAACACCAGGTGCTCGGTGCCATGCCGGCGCAGACTCTCCAGCACGTTGAGGAATCCCGTCACGTTGGCGTCGACGTAGGATTGCGGGGCCTCGAGCGAGTAGCGCACGCCGGCCTGGGCCGCGAGATGGACGACCCGGTCGGCGCCGGCCAGCGCCGCGTCCACGGCGTCCCGGTCCTCCAGGGATGCCCGGTGGAAGACGAATCCCGGGTGGTTCGACAGGCGGGCCAGCCGGGCCTCCTTGAGAGCCACGTCGTAGTAGTCGTTCAGGTTGTCGAGCCCGACGACGTCGTCGCCGCGATCCAGCAGCCGTTGGCTGACCGCTGCGCCGATGAAGCCGGCGGCGCCGGTGACCAGAATCTTCATGTGTCTTCCAAAATCGGTGGCCGGGGCGCCCGCGGCATGTCGCCGACGCGGCCGAAACTGCCGGGCTAGTCTGCCCGCGCGCAGGCCGTTGTTTCCAACGGGTATTTGTAGCCAGATGTAACGTCGGGAAGCCGGTCTCGTAACACCTGGCGTGGGCCGTGACGGCCTTTGCCAAGCCGTTACAACCGTTTACAGTCCCGGGGTCGGCGGGTCTGTAGTATCCGGGTGTCACCTTGAGAAAAGCCTGGCCTCCATGAGCACGATCGAGAAAGCGGCAGCGAGACTGGCGGCTCGGCAGAAATCGGCCGGGGCGCAGCCGCGTGAGCGGGACGAGCCGGCACGTGTGCACGGCGGGCCCGCCGGTGCCCGCGCCCAGCACCTCAAGCCCCTCGAGCCGGCAGGGCCGGGCGCCTTCTTCGACATCGACCTCGACGAGATCCGGGCGAAGGGCTACATCACGCCGGACGTCGGCCGCTCCCAGCTCGCCCAGGAGATGCGGCGAATCAAGCGGCCGCTGCTGCTCAACATTCAGCGCGCCCAGGCGCGCGGAGTGCAGGAGGGCTGCCCGCCGAATCTGATCATGGTCACCAGCGCGCTGCCAGGAGAGGGCAAGACCTTCGTGTCGATCAACCTGGCGATGAGCATCGCCGCCGAGCTCGACCGCCGGGTGCTGCTCGTCGACGCCGACATCGCCCGGGGCGACCTGTCCCATCAGCTCGGGCTGGAGGGCCGGCGCGGGCTGTCCGACGTGCTGCAGGAATCGAGCTACCTGTCCGAGGACGCGGTGCTCACCAGCAACATCGACCGCCTGAGCGTGCTGCCGGCGGGCAGCCAGACCGACCATGTGGACGAGCTGTTCGCGAGCGGGCTGATGGCGGTGGTGACCCGGGCCCTGGCGGACACGGATCCGAACCGGGTCGTGCTGTTCGACGCGTCGCCGCTGCTGGCGACCACGGAGGCGGCGGTGCTGGCGCAGCGCATGGGCCAGACGGTGCTGGTCGTGGAAGCGAACCAGACGCCCCAGGATGCCGTGGCCCAGGCGCTCGCCCTGCTCGACGGCTGCAGCAACGTCAGCGTGATGCTCAACAAGGCGACCGGCCGCGATTCGACCGCATACACCTACGGCTACGGTTACGGCGAGGGCGCCCAGGCGGAAGGCCGCTACGACGGCGACAGGGAGGCCGGCTGAGATGTACCAGGAGTTCTTCGGGCTGACCGGAAAGCCATTCCAGCTCTCCCCGGACGTCAGGTTCTTCTTCCCCAGCCGCGAGCACAAACGGGCGCTGTCCTTCCTCGAATACGGCCTCGACCAGGCCGACGGCTTCATCGTCATCACCGGTGACGTCGGCACGGGCAAGACCACGCTGGTGCAGGCGCTGCTGAAGGAACTCGACCCGCGTCAGACGCTCGTGTCGACGGTGGTTACCACCCAGCTCAAGGAAGACGACCTGCTGCATCTGGTGGCGGCGAACTTCGGGCTGCGGGTGAGCGGCGGCAGCAAGGCGCTGCTGCTGCGGGATCTCGAGCGCACGTTCTGCCAGCAGGCCCGGGAAGGCCGGCGCATGCTGCTGATCGTCGACGAGGCGCAGAACCTGCCGAAGGAAGCCGTCGAAGAGCTGCGCATGCTGTCGAACTTCCAGTTCGAGGGGCGTCCGGTTCTGCAGGTGTTCCTGCTCGGCCAGGAGGAGTTCCGCGCCACGCTGCTGTCGCCGGGTTTCGAGCAGCTCCGCCAGCGGGTGATCGCGACCTATCACCTGAATCCGCTGGACGTCGAGGAGACCCGTACCTACATCGAGCACCGGCTCGGCACCGTCGAGTGGACCCACGATCCGGAGCTGGCGGACGACGCCTTCGAGGCGATCTTCGAGTTCAGCGACGGCGTGCCCCGGCGCATCAACAATCTGTGCGACCGGCTGCTGCTGTATGCGTTTCTCGAGGAACTCCATCGGATCGACCGCAGCGTGGTCGAAGCGGTGGCCGAGGAGATCGGCTCCGAGTTCTGGAGCGGCCGGCCCCAGCGCAATGCCGGAGACGAGGATTCCGAGCGTCATCAGGTGTTCGACAAACCGGGTCAGCCGCTGGAGACCATGGCCCGGACGATGTTCGACAAGGCCAACGTGCAGCAGCGTCTGGCGTCCCTCGAACGGGCGGTGGACGGTCTGGGCCACTCCCTGAAGCCCGAGGTCGCGGAGCTCAGGGAAGAGATGACCTACGTGCGCGGCCTGCTCGAGGACGTGCTCATGGAAGTTCGCGCGCTCGGCAACGACCCGTCACGCAAGCGCCGCGCCTGATTCCGGGAAGCGTCCGCGCCCGGCGCCATCAGTGGAAGTCCCGGGAACGGAACGGCGGTGATTCGTGCTCCCGCGCTCCGGCGTGCTCCTGAAGCCGGCCCAGCAGCCCGGTGACGTCTTCGACGTAGCCGGCCACCACGTGGATCACTTCCTGTTCCCGTTCCACCACGCCCTTCACCCGCAGCATCTGGCCCTGCAGCAGCGCCGGGCGGAACTGCTCGAGCACCGATGACCAGACCACCAGGTTGACGTTGCCGGTCTCGTCCTCGAGGGTGACGAACAGCACGCCGCTGGCCGTGCCCGGCCGCTGGCGGCCGGTGACCAGACCGGCGACCCGCACGAACTGGCCGTGGCGGCAGCGTTCCAGCTCGCAGGCCCGGTGACAGCGCGCCAGATGACCGGCCAGCCGTTCGTCGGCCCGCAGCAGGGCCAGGGGATGCTGGCCCAGCGTCAGGCCCAGATAACGGTAGTCGTCCAGCATGTCGCTGGCGGCGGAGGGTTCCGGCAGCGCCGCCGGTGGCTGCGGCTCCGGCCGGCCCGGCGGCGGGGGAGATTCCTCATCGGCCGGTCCGGCGGCGGGCCCAGCGTCGGCGACCTCCAGGGCCAGCGGCTCGTGGATGGCGGCGACCGACCAGTGCGCGTCGTAGCGATGCCGGCTCAGCGAGCGCAGCGCGCCGGCCCGGGCGAGGTTCCGCAGGGCGCGGTCGTCCAGCCCGGCCCGGCGCGCCAGATCCTCGACGTCGGTGAAGGGCCGCGCGGCGGCGACCCGCCGTCCCGCGTCTTCCGACAGCCCCTTCACCATCCGCAGCCCCAGCCGCAGCGGCGGCTCCGACGATTCCCCGTGGGAGCGCTCTCCAGAGGGCGATTCCTCCCCCGGCTCCAACCGGTGATCCCAGTCGCTGTGCTGTACGTCCACCGGCAGGACCTCGATGTCGTGCCGCCTGGCATCCTGAATGATCTGAGAGGGCGAATAGAAGCCCATCGGCAGGCTGTTCAGCAGCCCGCAGTAGAACGCCGAGGGCGTGTGGCATTTGAGCCAGGCGGACACGTACACCAGCAGCGCGAAGCTGGCGGCGTGGGACTCCGGGAAGCCGTACTCGCCGAATCCCTGAATCTGGCGGAACACCCGCTCGGCGAAGTCCCGGTCGTGGCCCCGGGCGAGCATGCCGTCGATGATCATCTGCTCGAAGCGCCCGAGGCCGCCGCGCCGTTTCCAGGCGGCCATGGCCCGGCGGAGCTGATCGGCCTGGCCGGGCGTGAAACCGGCCGCCACCACCGCGAGCTCGATCACCTGTTCCTGGAAGATGGGAACCCCCAGGGTGCGCTCCAGCACGCGGCGCACCCCCTCGCTGGGGTATTCCACCGGCTCGAGGCCCTGCCGGCGGCGCAGATAGGGGTGCACCATGTCGCCCTGGATCGGTCCGGGCCGGACGATGGCCACCTCCACCACCAGGTCGTAGAAGTGACGCGGCTTGAGCCGCGGCAGCATGGCCATCTGCGCCCGGGACTCCACCTGGAACACGCCGACGCTGTCGCCGCGCTGGAGCATCTCGTAGGTCGCCGGGTCCTCCGGGGGGATGGTGGCGATGCTCAGCGGTCTGACAGCCTCCGCAATCGGCATGTTTTCCTTGTAGGAGCGGTCTCCAGACCGCGATGTTTTCCGAGGCCCGATCGCGGCCGGGAGGCCGCTCCTACGGGGGGAGTCGATCGGCAGGCCGTTCAGCGCCTCCAGCGTCTTGCGGATGGCGGTGAGCATGCCCAGGCCGAGGACGTCCACCTTGAGCAGCCCCAGGGCTTCCAGGTCGTCCTTGTCCCACTGGATGACGGTGCGGTCGGCCATGGCGGCGTTCTCCACCGGCACGAGCTGCGCCAGCGGCCCCCGGGAGATGACGAAGCCGCCGACGTGCTGGGAGAGGTGTCTGGGAAACCCCAGGATCTGGTCGACGAAGTAGCGGAACTGCCGTACCACCTGGCTGTCCGGGTCGAGCCCGACGGCCGCGAAGCGTTCGGCCAGGGCGTTGCGGTCGTCCCACCAGGCCAGTGATTTCGACAGCAGGTCCACGGTGTCGACGCCCATCCCGAGCGCCTTGCCGACGTCGCGGATGGCGCTCTTCGGGCGGTAGGTGATCAGGGTCGCCGCCAGGGCGGCCCGGTCGCGGCCGTAGCGCTTGTAGATGTACTGGATGACTTCCTCGCGGCGCTCGTGCTCGAAATCCACGTCGATGTCCGGCGGCTCGTTGCGCTCCTGATTGACGAAACGCTCGAACAGCAGATGCATGCGGGAAGGGTCGACCTCGGTGATGTGCAGGCAGTAGCAGACCGCCGAATTGGCTGCGGAGCCGCGCCCCTGACAGAGGATGTTCTGGCTGCGGGCGAACTGGACGATGTCCTGCACGGTGAGGAAGTAGTACTCGAAGCCGAGCTCGGCGATCAGCACGAGCTCGCGTTCCACGAGGGCCCGGGCATCGTCGGGGATGCCCTCGGGCCAGCGCTCGGCGGCGCCGGCGTAGGTGAGCTGGCGGAGGTAGTCCGACGGGGTCAGGTGCGGCGGCACCAGCTCCTCGGGATATTCGTAGCGCAGCTCGTCGAGGGAGAAGCGGCAGCGCTCGGCGATGCGGCAGGATTCGGCGAGCATCTCCGGCGGATACAGCGTCTCGAGCTCGGCGATGGTCCGCAGATGGCGCTCGGCGTTCTGGAAGCCCCGGCGGCCGACCTCGGCGACGGTGGTGCGGTGACGGATCGCAGTGAGCACGTCCTGCAGAGGCTGGCGGTCGGCGTCGTGGAGGTGCACGTCGTTGCTGGCCACCACCGGCAGGTCGAGCCGTATGGACAGGGTGAGGGCGTGGGCCGTGCGGTCGAGGTCGCGGTCCTCCCGGAACAGCTCCAGGGCGATCCACAGGTCCGGGAACAGCGCCTGCAGCCGGCGCCCCTGGTCCATCAGCTCGCCGATGTCCCGGAGCGCGGGTATCCACAAAGCCAGGCAACGGTCCAGAGCCCAGCGGAAATCCTCCAGACGGGCCTCGTAGGTGCCCTTCGGCGAGCGCCGCCGCAGGCGGGTGACGAGCGCGGAGATCTGGCCGTAGGCTTCGCGGTCCGGCGCCAGCAGCACCAGCCCGAGCCCCTCCTCGAGCTGGAACTCGGCGCCGACGATGAGGTGCATGCCGCATTCCCGGGCCGCCATGTGGGCCTTCACGATGCCGGCGAAAGAGCATTCGTCGGTGATGGCGATGGCCCGGTAGCCGAGGTCCGCCGCCCGGCGGACCAGCTCCTCGGGGTGGGAGGCGCCGCGCAGAAAGCTGAAATTGCTCAGACAGTGCAGCTCGGCGAAGCTCATGCGAAGTACCCCTGCAGGAACCAGCGCTCCCAGGGGTCGACGAAGACCCAGCATTCGGCGCCGTTGACATGCCGGGCCACGTAGTAGTCCCGGGCCTGGCCCTGGTCATGCTCATATTCTTCGCAGGAGCGGCCCAACGCAGTTGGGCTTGGCGCTCGCAGAGCGAGCGCACGGCCTCCCGGCCGAGATTCCATAGGCTCGCCGGATCGCGGCCGGGCGGCCGCTCCTGCGGGGGAGGGAGAGGTTGTTCCTTGGGCTGGAGCGTCGCACTCTGGAGAGCCCTCGCCGAGCGAAGTGTCCCACCAGCCGGTGTGGAGGCGCTCCGGTCCGCGCAGCAGCGTGAGCCGCGCCGGGTCGACGGGGCGCGGCGGCGCGAACAGCCACAGCGGCCGCCGGGGCGCCGCCGGGCCGGTGCCGGCGTCGCCGGCGGCGCGTCGCCCCAGGGGCGGCGCCGGACGCCACGCTGCCTCGGGGGTGTGGCTGTCCAGCATTTCCAGGCTGTAGCAGGCTTCGGTGCCCAGCCGGGCCCGAAGCTGGTCCACCAGCTCGCCGGCTTCCTCCAGGCTGTCCCCGTCGGCGTGGAGGTTCCGGAACAGGCCGTGACTGCGGGTTCGCCACTCGACCAGCCGGGGCGCTTCGAGGGTGATGTCGAGGATCTCGTCGGGCAGGGCCGTGGCCTCCAGCCTGAGGCGGGTGACGTCGAGAAACGCCTCCCGCTGCTGGCGGG
>MDTG01282797.1_pt1 | contig 26925 bp, 27 predicted proteins | sample 811421 | NCBI WGS metagenome assembly MDTG01 (sample SAMN05326645, study PRJNA326480) | marine metagenome | isolation source: seawater | place: Pacific Ocean: South East | collected 2011
GTTATTTTATAATTATATTTTACTTTTTTAAGAATACCGATTAATTTACAAAAATTTATTGACCCATTTGAAAAATTAGATCTATTTTTAATTTTATAATCTTTAAAGTGAAAGTGATAGATTTTTTTATGATATTTTTCAATATCATCATATATATTTCTAGTTTTTCTCAAGTTACCAACATCATAACAAATACCAATTTTATCATTATCGAATTGTATAATTTCATCAAAATGACTGTCTAACTCAAATGCAATTTTAACATTTAAATCTTTAATTGACTCTGAAATTTTTTTTATTGTAAATTTAAGCTCATTAATTTTAAGAGAACTTTTTCCAATTAATGGAACAGTAACTAATTTGAAATTATTATCATTAGCAAACTTTGTAATTTTGTAAAATAACTTAAAATTATTATTGTTAATTTTATTATGAACAAAATAATCAAAGTTTATTGAGTAAACCATCTTTTTAATTTTATTTGATAATGGTTTGTTGGCAATTAACGGGTTGTGTTTTGAGAGGTTTTTGTCAACTATCATTTCAATGAATTCAAAATTATTTTTTTCTGCAATTTTAAATTCATGTTCCCAATTTTTAGGGCAAATATTGTCAATTTTTCTCTTTCTTGTTCTTCCTTGCATAATTCCAAAACTAAATTTTCTTTTTATCAATGAATTTTTAAGATCACTTAAATAAGTTTTAATTAGATCAGTTTCAGAATAATTCTTTGCTCTTGCTGCTTGAAGAGTTATTAGTCCATTATAATTTATCTTCTTTATTTTTTTATAAAAATCGGGATAAGTGAATTTTCCATTTCCCAAATAGACTGTTTTATTTTTTTGATCTTTATCTTTATAATGAATATTTAATACTTTATTAAAATAGCACTTCAATTCCTCATTATAATCATACTTATTAGAAATACTATTTCCAGTATCATAATTTATTCCAAAATATCTTTCGTCAAATAGATTAATAAATTTTTTTAACTTCTTTGGATCATAATCTATTTCAAATGCAATTCTATTCTTATATTTTTTCAGAATCGATGTTTTTGATTTAAAGTAACTTACAATATATTTTTCTTCTATTTTACCATTTATTTTTGAATTTTCTAATAATGGCATAATCAAAATTGAACTTTTTGAAATTTTCCTAATTTTTAAAAGATAATCTATTTTTTCATTAATTATACCTTTATATTTTTTATATTTTTTTTTCCAAAAGGGTTTGTGTAATAAAAAATCACATTGTATTGTATTAATTTTAACCTTATATTTTTCACTTAGCTTAGATATTTCAATTAAACCTTTTTCATTAAATATTGGGTTTGTTTCAATAGTTTCAAAATCAATAACCCATTCAATATTTTTTATACCAATTGAGTTAGCAATTTTAAATTCTTCCTTCCATGTTTTTAAAGGAAAACTTTGAATTTTATTTCCTACAGGAGGAGATAACCTACCTTGAGTGACTGCAAAATTCATTTTTTAAATACGTATGGTGAAACTTTCAATTTTGTATTTTTATTCCAGCTTTTGATTTGACTCTTTATATTAATTCCAACGTTATTAGACCAAGTATTCAATAGTCTACTAAAAACTTTTCCAACTTTACCATTGCCGATTTTGATTTGATTTAAAGAAACTACAGGTAACATACAAAACGGGGTAGCAGAAATGAATGCCTCATCTGCTGAATAAACATCATAGGGTTCAATATTTTTTTCAATCATATTAATACCAATTTGATCTGCTAATTCATTAGTTATGTAATTTCTTGAAATCCCTCTAAGCAAATTTCTTCCCTCTGGTGTAATAATGGTATTATTTTTGATTATAAAAAAATTATCTCCCGAACCTTCAGAAATGTATCCTTGATCATCTAAAAGTATTGGCCAAACATTTTTGCCAGTAAACATAGAAGCTTCAATATTAGCCATAAGATAAAATATTCTATTTCTATTTTTTATTTTTGAGTCTAGATACCTTGCTGGAATTGCTCTCTGACTTGGAATAACACAATTAATACCAGTATCAAATAATTTACCCATATTTTGTACTGTCCATCTAAGAGGAAAATCTGCTATTATTAAGTTTGAGCCCTTATATAATTTTGTATCAGTTTTATATATATCTAGAATACCACGAGAAACCTCAATTAATAACCTATGTTCATCATTTTTTTTAAAAAATTGATCGTTCTTTTCCATAGTTTCATAACATTTTTTTTCTAATTGTTTAATATTGTACTTGATTGGTATTCTTAATATTTTGGCTCCTAAAAATAATCTTTCCAAATGTTCTTTCAATTTAAATTGTTTTTTTCCAAAAGATCTAGTCATTTCAAAAACCATATCACCAAACATTAGTGAAGAGTCATAAATTGACACTTTTGCGTCTTCTTCTTTAACAAAATTACCGTTAATAAATACTAATCTAGATTTTTTTTTAGCCATAACTTCATTTTACTATTTTTATTATAAATTTTCAAAATATCATTTATTGATTTATATTTAGTAAAATTTAACTCTTTATAAATTTTATCCATTAATAAATAATCTGACAAATGATTAATATCTAAAATAACGTTTTTAGTCTTGAAAGGACTGCTAAATTTTATTGTAGATATTTTACAAAATTTATTATCTACCGCAGTACCACTTACATAATCGATAAAATTTAAATGTATATGCTCTCTTTTTTTTTTACTTAAATTTTTTTTTTTTAAATTACTTAATTTCTTAAAAGAAAAAACTTCAGCTCCAATACCATCTGGATAATTCGAATTATTAAATGGTGTTAAATTTGAACAAAAGTATTCTTCTCCCTTTTTTTTATAGTGTATAAAAATTCTTTTTATTTCTTTAGCAATTGGGAAACAATTATCTCCTGGTATTCTTATAATTATATCTGAATTATATTTTTTTGCAGCTTTAAAATATCTATCTACTAAATTATCTTCACTTCCTTCAAAGACACTAATTTTTTTTGATTTAATTTCAGATTTTAAAAGTTTATTATTTCTTTTTTTTGGAATAGCGATAATTATTTTATCAATGACATCAATTTTTTTTAATTCAGAAATAATATTTGAAATAAGAGTTTTTCCTCCAAGTTTCATGAGCATTTTTCCTGGCAATCTTTTCGAGTCCATTCTCGCTTGCACTATTAAAGTAGACTTAGACATTTAATAAAATTATAACTTCATTGTAATTTTTCACATCTTTTTTTGTTCATTTATATTTAAATTTTAAATTTAATATTGATATAATTGCAAAAAAAATATTTTTAAACAAAGAAAAAAAAGAATTTTTAGTCTTACCACTTTTTCGCTCATCAAATTCTATTGGTATTTCAACAATTTTAAGATTTTTATATTCACAATACAGTGAATGTTCCCAAAAAAAAATAGGATGTCTTAAGTTTGATGTTTTTAAAAATATATTTTTAGGAAATAATCTGCATGAGTGAGATATATCAATTGCATTAATATTTAAATATTTTGAAATTATAAAGTTTAAAATTCTACTCAAAAAAATTTTTATTTTATTAACACCATTTATTTTAGATTCTTTTATATATCTACTACCTATTATTAATGAATTTTGATCACGTGATTTAATTAATCTATTTAAATCATCATTGTTTATGGAATTATCACAATCTAAAAAAAATATATATTCTCCTCTTGCCTCTTCTTGGCCTTGAATTAAAGCATGACCTAAACCAAATCTCTCATCAGAAATAATTAATTTTATATTAGAATTATATTTAGATATTGACTCAATTTTATCTAAAGTCCCGTCGTTGCTTTTATCATCTACAAAAATTATTTCAAAATTATTGTTTTCACTAAAGTTTTGTGTAATCTTATTTATTGTTTTTTCAATATTTCCAACTTCATTTAAAGTAGGGACAACAAAACTAATCATTAATTTTTTTTTTGTAAAATTGAGCGGTCTTATTTAGACCGTAACTTAAATCAAATTTTCTTTTAACATTAATAATTCTGTTTAATTTATTATTATCTAAAAGAGCAAAATTTGGTGATTTTATTTCGTTAGAGAAATAAATTTTTTTATCAATTCTTAAAATAACTTTAAGTTTATTTATTATGTCATAAATTTTATATTGTTTATTAGATCCAATATTAAAAATTCCACTCTTAATATTTATTTTAATAATTTTTTTTAAAATTAATATAAGATCATCTATAAATAAAAATTCTCTTTTATCTGTCTTATTACCAAGAAGTTTAATGGTTTTGGAATTAGATAAAAGTAAATTAATTATTTTGTAAACAATTTGTCTATTTAGACCAGGACCAAAAATAGAACAAATTCTTAAAATTATTATATTTAATTCATAATTTTTAGAAAAGAATATACATTGCTTTTCAGCTATTTCTTTTGAGAGAGTATAAAAAGATTCAGGGTTTATTTTTTCATTCTCATTCACCTTTTTTTTTAATGAACTTCCATAAACTCCAATGGTAGAAAAGTAAAAAAATTTTCCTTTAAAATTATTGTTTTTTAAGGCACTTAACATATCTTGGATTACTAAATTAGTTTTTTTTAAATCTTTAATATGATTTTTATTATTGTAGTCAGGGTGAGAAGTTCCACTTAAGAAAAAGATTATATTAGGTTTCGTTTTTTTAATTATTTCATAAAAGCTTTTATAATTATATTTAATTTTTTTTGATTTTGTTGAAGAATATCTTTTAACATTATAAATATTTTTTAAACTTAGATATAGTTTTTCACCAATAAATCCATATCCACCAAAAATTAATATTTTCTTCATTATTATTAAAAAAACTAAATACCAAATTGTTCTTCGATTAAATCACATATTACATGTCCAATCATAATATGCATTTCTTGAATTCGGGCTGTATTATTTGAATTTATAATAATCTTGTTTTTTATTAAATTTTTACAAACACCCCCATTTTTACCCAACAAGCCCAATACTTTAATCTTCTTTTTTTTTGCAAATTTGACAGCGTTTATTATATTTTTACTATTTCCTGAAGTTGATATGATTATCAGCACATCATTTTGATTTGCAATTCCTTCTAACTGTCTAGAAAATATATTTTCATATCCAAAATCATTTGAAATACATGTTAGAACTGACGTATCAGAATTTAATGATATTGACTTAAGAGGTTTTCTATTTGATTTATATCTTCCTATTAATTCTGCTGCCAAATGTTGACTATCAGATGCACTACCACCGTTACCACACCAAAAGATTGTACCTTTTTTTTTAATAGAAGCTAATATTATATTATAAAATTTCAATATATTTTTTAAGTCTTTATCTTTAATTGTATTTAAAGTTGTTAAATGCTCATTTATATTTTCTGCAATTAATTGTAGTTTTCTCATATTTAAAAAAAACGGTTTTCTAATTTTTCTATCATATCATCAATCATTTCCTCAAAAGAAATTGTAGCTTTCCATTTTAAGATTTTTTTAGCTTTATTTGCATTACCACGGAGGTGGTATAATTCATTTGGTCTTAAATATCTTTTATTTATTTTAATAAATTTTTTATAATCGCCTAAACCTAACTTAAAAAAAACTAATTTGCAGAGGTCTCTAACAGATTTTGATATACCAGTTGCTACAACAAAGTCTTGAGGTTTTTTTTGTTGAAGTATGAGCCACATAGCATAAACATAATCTATCGCATGACCCCAGTCTCTCATACTATCAAGATTACCTAATTCTAAAAACTTTTTTTTCTTATGTTTTATTTCTAAAGCACCTTTAATTACTTTTGCTGTAACAAAATTAAGTCCTCTTCTAGGAGATTCATGATTAAATAAAATACCGTTGCAAGCAAATAAATTATAACTTTCTCTATAAATTCTTGTCAAATGATATGCTGCTAATTTTGAAATACCATATGGACTTACTGGATCTTTTACAGAATCTTCATTTAATATTTTATTATTATTTATATTTCCATAAATTTCAGAAGTTGAGGCATTATAAAATTTAGATCTTGGAGAGTTAAAACGAACTGCATCCAAAATATTTATAACACCAATATAATCGATTTGAGTTGTAATAAATGGAGACTTAAATGAAATACCTACATGAGATTGTGCAGCTAAATGGTATATCTCGTTTGGTTTAATTTTTTTAATTATATGATCTAATGTAATTTTATCCAAAATATCACCATATTCAATATCCAATTTATTTATAATGTGATCAATTCTAAAAGTTTGAAATTCTGGATTAGATCTACGAGGCAGTATTCCAAAAACTCGGTAGTTTTTTTTAAGCAACAACTCGGCTAGATAAGATCCATCTTGACCACCAATTCCAGAAATAAAAGCCGTTTTTTTTTTCATTAAAGATTACATTTTATGTTACCATTATATTATTTTCATAATAATGCAAAAATTAGATTTAGTTATATTAGCAGGCGGAAAGGGTAAAAGAATTAAAAAATTCCTAAAAGATAACCCAAAACCTCTTGCGAGTATTAATGACAAAACTTTTATTAGCTATTTATTAAATCATTTTTCAAAATTTAATTTTGAAAAAATTTTTATATTAGCCGGTTATAGAGGAAATAAGATTATTAAAAAATATCATAAAAAGTTTTATAATTTAACCGAGATTGAAGTCATAAAAGAGAAAAAACCGCTAGATACAGGGGGAGCGTTGAGCAATTTAAAAAATAAAAAGATAAACGATTTTCTATTAATTAATGGTGATAGCATTTTTATGGTAGATAATTTTTATAATTTAAAAAAAAATACCATTTATTTAACATATAATAGTAACTATAGATCTAATTCTAAACTAAATGGATTAAATATTGATAGTAATAAAAATATAATTTTTTCTAAAAGATCCAATTATATGAATGCGGGTGTTTATTTTTTTAAAAAGAATTTTTTAAATTTAATTCCCTCAGAAAAAATTTCACTCGAAGATAAAATATTGCCTAAATTAATAGATAAAAAAAAATTAAAAGGAATAATTTCAAATCGTTTTTTTTTTGATATTGGGACACCTAATAATTTCTTAAAATCGTCAAAACTATTAAAAAGTCAGTTCAAACGTCCTGCAATTTTTTTAGATAGAGACGGAGTTATCAATTACGATAAAGGATATACACATATGTATAAAAACTTTAAATTTAAACCTAATGTAATTAAAGCGCTAAAATTTCTCCAAAGTAAAGATTATTATATTTTTGTTGTTACAAATCAAGCTGGAGTAGCAAAAGGTATTTTTAATTTAAATGATTTTTTCATATTACACAAAAAAATTAATAATTACTTAATTAAAAAAAAAATCTTTATAAATGATATAAGATATTGTCCTTACCACCCAAAAGCAAAAATAAAGAAATATAAAAAAAAAACTTTTTATAGGAAACCTGGCAATCTTATGATCTTAGATATTTTAAAAAATTGGGATATTGATCTTAGAAAAAGTTTTATGATTGGTGATAAATTAAGTGACAAATTAGCTGCTAAAAAATCCAATATTTACTTTGAATTTGATGAAAATGATTTATATAGACAGTCACTTAAAATAATTAATAAATTTAATAAATGAAATATCCTTTAACACATTCAAATTGGGATAAAAAAGAAATTTCAGCAATGCAATCCGTTATAAAATCTGGAATGTTTACAATGGGTAAAAATGTTAAAAAATTTGAAAATAATTTTTCTAAATATCTTGGTAAAAAATATTCTGTAATGGTAAACTCTGGTTCTTCAGCAAATTTGTTAGGTTTGTCATCACTTTTCTTCAAAAAAAAAAAATCCTCTTAGAAGGGGTGATGAAGTAATTGTTACAGCAGTTTCTTGGAGCACAACCTATGCACCTTTGCAGCAATTAGGTTTAAAATTAAAATTAGTAGATATTGAATTAGATACTTTTAATGTAGATATTAATTTACTTAAAAAAGCGATAACAAAAAAAACTAAATTAATAGTTGTGGTAAATTTATTAGGAGTACCGTGTGATCTTAAGGTAATTAGAGATATCTGTGAGAAAAGAAATATTTATTTGTTCGAGGATAATTGTGAAAGTATGGGCGCTTTAGTCGCTAATAAAATGGCTGGAAGTTTTGGAAAAGTCTCAAGTCACTCTTTCTTTTTTTCTCATCATATGTGCACAATGGAGGGAGGAATGATTTCTACAGATGATTTTGAAATATACTGTATTTTAAAATCCTTAAGGGCTCATGGTTGGTCAAGGGATTTACCTAAAAAAAATCCTCTTTTCAAAGCAAAAAAAAATGATTTTTACGAAGAGTATAAATTTATTTTACCAGGATATAATGTAAGACCAGGAGAATTACATGGCTCTATTGGAAACATTCAACTCAAAAAAGTAAATAATTTTATTAAGATTAGACGAAAAAATTTATCTTATTTTAATAAATTATTTAAGAATAATAAAAAAATTATAATACCAAATACAAATTTTCAATCATCAAGTTTTGCCTTCCCAATTATTGTTAAAAAAATTGATAAAGCAAAAAAATTAAAACTTTTTGCAAATTTAAAAAAAGAAAATATTGATTTTAGATTAATTACAGGAGGATGTTTTACAAAACATAATTATAAAAAATATTTTGATTATAAAGTTTTTAAAAATTTAAATAATTCAAATTTCTTGCATAACAATGGATTTTTTGTCGGAAATGCTAGTAAGGATTTAAGTATTCAATTAAAAAAGTTGTCTGAAGTTTTACATAAAACATTATGAAAAATGTATTAATAACTGGTGGAGCTGGTTATATTGGTTCTCTTTTATCTGATACATTAGTAAACTTAAATTATAATGTTACAGTAGTTGATAATATGTATTTTAAAAAAAATACTATTGGACATCTAATAATAAAAAAAAATTTTAAATTCATAAAAGACGATGCGAGAAATAAAGATTTAATGTCAAAACTTTTGAAAGAGAATGATATTATTATTCCATTAGCTTGTTTGGTTGGAGCACCTTTATGTGATAAATTCCCATTAGAAGCGAAAGAAGTTAATCAAGTTTCAATAATTAATTTAATTAAATCAAAATCTAAAGAGCAAATTATACTATATCCAAACACTAATAGTGGTTATGGAACTACTGATAAGAATGTAGAATGTGATGAAAATATGCCATTAAATCCAATATCAGTATATGGAAAGACCAAATGTGCAGTTGAAAATGAATTAATGCAAAATGAAAATGTTACATCATTTAGATTAGCAACAGTATTTGGATCCTCATTTCGTAATAGAGTAGATCTGCTTGTAAATTTTTTCGTATACAATGCGCTTTTCGAAAAAAAACTAATTTTATTTGAGCCAGAATTTAGAAGAAATTATATCCATGTAAGAGATATTGTTAATACATTCTTATTTGCTATAGATAACTTTGATACAGTTAAAAATAATATTTATAACGTTGGTCTTTCGTCAGCAAATTTAACAAAAATTGAACTTTGTAAAAAAATCAAACAACATATTAAAGAGTTTAATTTTGAAGTTTCTCACGAAGGTACCGATCCAGATAAAAGAGATTATTTTGTATCAAACAAAAAAATAGAGTCTTTAGGATGGAAGCCAAAAGTAAACTTAGATGATGGAATAAAAGAGCTAACTCAAGTTTATAAATTGATTAGTAAGAAAGATTTTGACCAAAATTACTAGAAATGAGAAAATTTAAAAAAGCTTTAATCACTGGTATATGTGGTTCAGGGGGCAGCTACTTAGCAGAGCATATAATTAACAATCAACCAAAAGTAAAAGTTTTCGGTTTATACAGAAAGTTAAGACCTAAAAATATTAGATTAATCAAAAAAAATTCAATTCTAATTAAATGTGATATGAATAATTTTAAAGATCTTTTTTTTAATTTAAAAAAAGTTAAACCAGATGTCATATTTCATATAGCCTCTGATGCAGATGTCAGAAAATCTTTTGACGAGCCAATGAGTTTTATAAATAACAACAATAATATTACTCTAAATCTTTTGGAAGCAGTTAGAAGATTAAAATTAAAAAGTGTTATTCAGATTTGTAGTACTTCGGAAGTTTATGGTCAGGTAAAAAAAAATGAGGTGCCTATAAGAGAGAATAACCCTATGCGTCCAGCTAGTCCTTATGCTGTATCTAAGGCATTTCAAGATTTATGTTCACAAAATTATCAAAAAAATTATGGTTTAAATATTATTATTACTAGAATGTTTACTTATTTAAACCCAAGAAGATTAAATTTATTCGCATCCCACTGGGCAAATCAAATAGTTAAAATTGAAAGGGGAGAACAAAAAATTCTTTATCATGGAAATTTGAATTCAACACGAACAATTATAGATATTGAAGATGCTATGAAATCATACTGGGTAGCAGCAACAAGAGGTAGGATTGGAGAAATTTATAATATTGGAGGTAATAAAATTTTTAAAATTTCTAAATTTTTAGATATCTTAAAAAAAAATTCATTTATTAAGATTGAAAGTAAAATAGATAAAAATTTATTAAGAAAAACTGATGTGACGCTTCAAATTCCAGATTCAAGTAAGTTTAAAAAACATACTGGGTGGAAACCAACAGTTTCTTTTGAAAAAAGCTTAAGTAATTTTTTGAAAATTTTTAGAGATAATAAATGAAAAAAATACTAATTCTTGGTGGAAGTGGTTTTATAGGAAGAAATTTAGTTTTGTATTTTTCTAAAAAACATAATGTTACTGCAACATATTTTAAAAATAAACCTAAAGAAAAATTATTCAAAAATATGAATATTCATTGGCTTAAAGTAAATCTTTTAAAAGATAAGCAAGTAGAAAAATTATTTAAAAAAAAGTATGACTTTGTAATTCAATCTGCTGCATTTACAGCAGGCATCAAAGTGATGTTAAAAGATCCTTTTGCATTCATTTCTAGTAATTCGATTATGAACTCACTAATTTTACAGAAAGTCACTACTAGCTCTGTTAAGCACTTTGTCTCTTTGAGTTGTACTGTAATGTACAATAATTCTTCAAAACCTCTTAAAGAAAATGATTTTGATTATTACAAACAAATTAATAAGAGCTATGAGGGAATTGCATACACAAAACTTTATACAGAAAACTTATGTAAATATTACTCAACTTCTACAGATATAAAATTTACCTCACTAAGACACTCTAACATTTATGGGCCATATGATAAATTCTTCTCAGATAAATCTCATTTTATGGCAGCCTCCTTATGTAAGTTTTTAAATAATTCTAAATTGATTCAAGTTTGGGGGGAGGGGAAAGAAAAGAGAGATTTTCTTTATATAGATGATTTGTCGAGAGGTATTGAAAAAATTTTTTTACATCAAAAAACTAAATACGAAATATTTAATTTATCATTAGGTAAATCTTATAGCGTTAAAGAAGTAATCAACTTAATAAAGAAAATAACAAATTCAGAAAAAAAAATTATTTTTGAAAAAAATAAACCTACAATGAAAATAAATATACTTGTGAGTAACAAGAAAATTATAAAATCAATAGGATGGAGGCCACAATTTTCTCTTAAAAATGGTATAAAAGAAACATTAAAGTGGATTGTAAAAAATTATTAAATTTTCTCTTTAAATGAATTATATCTGTTAGTTTTAGAGTGATCATAGTTTAGGAACCAATCTATAGTTTTTTTTAGTCCGCTAACTATATCAACAGAAATTTTAAATCCATATTTTTCAGCTTTTGTTGTACTCATAATCCTTTTTTTATCGCCCATAGGCTTATCTTTTTCCCAAATGATCTTATTTTTTTTATTTAATATTTTAATAATTGTTTCCGCTATTTCTTTAATTTGATAACCATTTCCACTTCCAAGATTAATAGGTTCGATAATATTTTTTTGAACTGCAAACATCATTCCTCTAGCTACATCCTCCGAATAAATAAAATCTCTAATAGGCGTTCCATCCCCCCAAACAATTAAAGAATCATTTTCTACAGCTTTTTTTATAAGTGAAGGAATGACCATTGCGTTATCAATATCAAAATTATCAAATGGGCCGTATACATTTGCTGGCCTTACAATAGAAATCTTATTCCATTTGTATTGAATTTCGTATGACTCAGCTTGAAGTTCACAAATCCTTTTTGCCCAACCAGCAAATCTGTCATTTGGCGATGGAAATGATTTCCATACATCCTCTTCTCTCAAGACCTCTTTTGGCTCATAAACACCTACTGAACTAGTAAAAAGATAGTTTTCAATTTTATTTCTTCTTGCCGCTTCCATCATATTGATACTGAACATGAGTGTAGGCACTAAAAAACTTGCAGGTTTTTCAGATGTCATTTTTGGAGATCCTTTAACCCCCGCTAAATGAAAAACTATGTCTTTATTTTTTGTTACTTCAAGACAATTTTCAAAATTCCGTAAATCAGATTTAATAAATTTAACTTTCTCATGTCCAGTACCTTCATCCAAAGATACTACAGTTACTTTTGACTCACACTCTAAAAGAAGTTTTACTAACTGGTAACCGATCATTCCAGTTCCGCCAGTAACTAAAATTTCTTTATTTTTAAAAAAGTTTTTATCTATCATTGTAAAAATCTCCATGTTCAATAATTAGATATGACTTTTTATTTTTTTTATTCAAACAATCTTTATAAGTTTTAAATATTTTATTTGGATCGCTTAACATAATAACTTCAATTTCAGTTAAAATTTTTTTGAAAATTTCAGTATAATTTTGAGTATGTTGTGGCCCACCATCTAATGGGCTTTTTGATCCAATAGAAGTTCTTATGATAATTTTTGGAGTATATTGTTTATTAGACATATTTTTAATTTTATCTAAGTGATTAACCATTTGATTAAAGGCTAAAACCAAAAAATCAAATCTTGGATAACAAGTGATTGGAATAAAACCATTTATTGCTAGACCAATACTTATTCCCATTTGAACATCTTCAAAAACTGGTAATTCAATTTTTTTCTTTTCAGGTACGCCTTTCAAAGTATTGAAAATTGCATTTCCTGAATATTTTACAGATTGTCCAATGAATAATGTATCCTTATGCTTGGCCAACATATTCATTGATCTAATTAATTCATTTTTATATTTTAGTTTCATTAAAATAATAACCAAGTTCCAGTGCCATGATGAGGGAATTTTCTTTTGTATTTGTAATAAATTAAATCGCTCTTAATTTTTTGTTTTTTTCCCCAAGCTTTAAAGGTGGGTGTATTTGTGCTTAATCCGTTATCTTCTATAACAAATTTTATTGGAAGTTTAAAATTTTTTGAATATTTATAAACTTCATAAAAGACACCTGTTTCATATGTCATGTCACCAACAAAAACCCATACTTTATTTTTAAGTTTTTTTTTTTTTATAGATAGAGCTACTCCTAAAGCTATTGGAAGTATTCCACCAACTATTGCGGAAGAATAAAAATTTTTTTTTTTATTTATTATACCCATAGATTTTCCTTTGATAATCTCATTTTCTAGCCATTTTGGATTAATTCCATGTAAAAGTGCATGATAATGACTTCTCCAAGTAGAGAAAACCCAATCCTTTTTTTTTACATTTTTAAAAATTCTAATTAGTTGCTTTTCATTATTTCCAGATAAGTGAATGGGAGCTTTAATTTTTCCTTTTTCATAAATTTTTTTTATTTTATCGGAAAAAGTAATAAGAAAATTTTTATCAATTTTATTTTTCATAAATTATTTTACTGCCTTCATTTTCAAAATTTATTTTTACATTAAGGTAATTTTTATATCTATTAATTAATTTTTTATGATCTTTTTTTTCAGCAATAATAATAAAAAAACCCTCAGAACCAGCCCCTAGCATTTTAAAACCTTTTGCTCCAAAATTAATTGAATCGTTAAATAATTCATTAATTTTATTATTTGTAAATTTTTTGGAAATTTGATTTTTACTATACCAGGCCTCTCTTAATATATCACCAAATATACCTATTTTAAAATTTGATGATTTAATAATTTCTAAACCTTCTTTTGTTAAATTTTTAATATTGTTAAAGTGTTTTTCATTGAACCTCATTTTTTTAATCAAATTTTTTGTTATCATCGAAGATTCTCTTTGTTTTCCACTATAAAAAAGAAGACATGAATTTTCCAATAAAGAAATATTCTTATTATATCTTTTAAGATTATTAATTAAAATTTTCTTTCCTTCGAACTTAATACAATTAAAACCACCATAGCATGTTGCAACTTGATCTTGAGATCCAATATTCTCCTGGTTTAACTTTTGCTCAATAAAAATTGAGTCATTCATGATATTTTTTTTATTTAAGGTTTTAGATAATAATTTATATAATGAGTGTACCAATCCAACTGTGAATGAAGACGATGAGCCAATTCCAGTTCTAGCTGGTAGTTCACCATAATGATAAATGTCTAATCCATTTTTAATATTAAATAATTTTAATGTGTTTTTTATTGTAGGGTGTTTTATTTGACTAACACTTTGCTTTTCTTCTCTATAATAATATCTTATTCTATACTTGTATTTGAAAAAGTTATCTAAGTTATTAAGAGTTATATAACTGTATTTATCAATAGTAGTTGATAAAACCATTCCATTGTTTTTCAAATACCATTGAGGATAATCAGTTCCACCACCTAGAAAGGATATTCTATAAGGTGTTCTTGTAATTAGCATTTTTCTACATACAATAATTATTTGACTTAAAAAACATTTATTTTATGAAAATTTTAATAATTGGTGGAACGGGTAATATAGGACGAAATATAATCTCAAATATAAACCTGAAAGAACATGAGGTATTCTCAATTAGCCAAAAAAAAAAAAATCAAAGATAAAAAAATTAAATCTTATAGGTTTGATTATTATAAAAATTTCGCAAAAATAAAAAAAATAACCACTAAATACAAGTTTGATGTAGTAATTAATTTAATTTGTTTTAATTCTAATCAAGCTAAAAGAGATTATAATTTGTATAAAAATTCAATATCAAAGTATATATTTAATAGCTCAACTTCTGTGTATAAAAATATACAAAATGTTATTTTAGAAAATTCAAAAACTGAAACTACAGAAAACACCTACATAAAAGGAAAAATAGAGGCAGAAAAATTTTTAAAAAATAATACTAAAAATTTTCCTTTTATAATTTTAAGGATTTGCCAAATATATGGGGAAGATAATATTCCAACTCTTTTTAAAAAAAGAAGTTTTACAGTATTAAATGATATGTATACTAATAAAAGAGTTTTCTTACCTTATGGCGTTAATAATAGGTGGAAGTTAATTCATGTAAATGATTTAGCAAAAATAATAATTAAAATTTTTACTTCCTCAAACAAAAATATTCTAAATAATATTTTTAATATTGTTCCCGATAAAACCTATAGTTGGAGTAAAATATATAATATGTACTCCATTATAAATAAAAAGAAATTTAATAAAATCTTCTTTGATGTTAAAATTTTAAAGAATTCTAAAAAAGAAATTTACGAGCATTTAATTCTAGATAAGCTAAAAAATGGAAATTTTAGCAATACAAAGATTTTTAAGATAATAAAGAAACCAAAATTTTATAATTTTGAAAAAAAAATTAAATCAATTATTAAAATTAAAAAAAAAGAAATTATTAAAACTATACCAGACAAAGATATAAAAAAAATTTTTCAAAAATTAACTAGTTTGAAATAATTTGGATTCCTAAACTTTTAAATTTTTTTTCAATAAAAAATGGATCACTACTTTCAGGACCTCCAGGTGGCAAAGATATAACTCCTTTTTTAAATATTTTGGATTTTGCTAAATAATGAATGCAACTTTTGCCGATAATTTTAAAATAAATTTTTTCACTTTTCCAGTTTTCATAGAACTTATTATCGTTTCTATCGCACAAAACCCTGATTATCTTAGTTCTATTGGGCAAATACAGTGTAATTAATTTATTATGATGTCTAGGTATTTGGACTAAAATTAGATTATCTTTTTTTGAGTCTGACCTATCATAGTAAACTGTATCAGAAAACACCATCATACCCTCTGAATAGTTGTATATAATAAATACTTCTTTTTTATTATTTCGTGGAGTATAATTTTTATTAACCTCAAGAAGTTTCATGCTGTAAAGTCTATGATTTAGATCAGGAAAAAATTCTAAGTATTTATGCCATATATTAGACAAATGTTTTAAAGGAAAAAATTGTTGATGATGATAAATTATTCCAAGCAAAAAAGATAAAGTAATTAATAAAATAAATTTTTTAATTTTTATTTTATAAAGATTATTTAAAAACTTAAAATATTTTATATTTTTTAAATTCATTTTTTTGTTCTTTTGAAAAAATCTTTAAGTCGTTAAAATTGGTATAGCTTTCATCAGAGTCTATTGGGTTTTTACAATTATATACCACAACTTTATTAAATTTATAATTACCACTATATAAATCTATGCAATCGTTTTGCGAATTCTGTATAATACTATGATTAACTATAAGTGTGGCATAATCAATATCTAGCGCATCAAATTTAGAGTTGCTAATTGAGATTTTATCTATCGTTCCTTTAACAGATAGTAATTCTAGTGCATTTTCAAGTTTACAATTTTTAACATTAAAATCTACATTACTTAAATTTAAATCATAAATATTTAGACAACCTCTCACACCGTATTCTGAAAAATATTTATCTGATATTAAATTATCAGAATTAGATCTTGTGTTTATGTTTTCAAAATTAATTTTCCAATCTTTAAGCATTGACAGCGTTTTTATTTTATTGCCCATACTGCTTATTATGAAAAAATTATTTTTAACTTTGCTATATATTTTTAATTCTTTTTTTTCTTCATCAATTATTATTTCCTCTAAATAAAGAGAATGTAAATTTATATTTTTTATGAAAGGGTATTTTTTTAACTTTCTAGTTTGATTTTTTACATGTGATACCATTACTTTTTCTTCAAATTTATTTTTATACAAATATTCTTTAACACTTGATATTGTATTAAAGGGAAAAAGTGAAAATCTATGAAATATGCCACCTATTAAAAATATGAATATGGAGAATAAAATTAATTTTTTTTTAGAAAGTTTCACAGTATTTCGAAAATCTTCTTTTTTCAAAAGGAATAATTAAATTAATATTATCTTCTGAAGTATTTATATTTGTTTTAATTTCAAATAAATTTATTGGAATTTTTTGCCAATTTAATGAATAAATAGATTTTTTAAAATTAATGTTTTCATCAAAAGTTAATCTAAAATTATCTAAATAATAATAACTCCTATTGTAAGATATTATTTTGCTTAATTTGCAATTTCCATATTCTTTATCAATTAAACCATATCTTAATATTCTATCTTTCTTTGACTCACTAATCATTTTTGAAACTTTATAACGACCTTCAATAGACGAAATTTTTTTTTCTAATAAATATTTTGTTTTACTATTTATTTCACCATAGTATCTAATTCTAATCTTTTTTCGAGGAACAATACCCTCGATAGAATCCTTATAAGATACTAAATTTTTATTATCAAGATAAAGAGAAGTAACTCTTCTTTTAGGATATTTAATATTAAATTTTTTGTCATTTAGCCATTTTTTAAAGAATATTATTTTAGTTGGATCAATTATATATTTGTTTTCAATCCTAAAACTCATTTTAACCTAATATTATTTTTGAAAAATTATCTTTAAAAATTTTATTGTAAAAATTATTACATATTATATTTTTAATCTTAAGTACTGCGCCATTAAATTCATTTTTTTTATTATATGCAGCTACACAATATTTTAAGTTAGATAAATTAGCGTTTTCTATGTATAAAGTGGAGCTATCTTTAGAAACAGCTCCATAAATTGAGTTTCTTAAAGTGAAATCATCTATTTTTACTATTGATTTCTCACCTACTGAAACTCCTTTATCACCACAATTGTTTGCGATTAAATTCTTTATTTTATAATTACCAAAAGAGAAATCGATACAATCATTTTTTGAATTGTCTATATTTATTGTATCAATCCTTAAATTTGAAAAGTCCATATCTATTGCATCAGAAAAACTGTTAATTATATCAATTTTTTTAACGCTTCCATTTGATCTTATAAAATTAACAGAGTCCTCACAGTGTAAATTTTTTCCTATTATCTCTATGTCCTCCACAATTATGTCAAGAAATGTTAAACATCCTGTGAGATTAGTTTCTCTATCAATTAAATTATCTTTACCATTTAATCTTTTTTTTCCATTTAAAATAAATTTCCAACTTTTTATAAAACTCTCATTTCCCCCAATAACTGCTCTAGAGTTACGATCTTGATAATTTAATTCTATTTTTTTTTCATCATAATCAATTTTTATATTAGCATTTAATGTGAACAAAATAGCATTATCCTGAATAACTTTTTGTGACCAACTATATATACCTCTAATTTGATTTTTAATTAAGTTTTGTTGTGTGCCAAAAAAAGTGTACTGAGGCTTATTTGTAAGTTTATAGTTTTTTTTGTATCTTTGTCTTATTAGATTAATTTTCTCTTCCTCTGTAAATTTTGATATAGAGCAATTTTTTTTAAAAAATTTACAAGTTAAAAAACCATTTTCTTTTTCCTGATACACAACATATATATTTTTATTTTTAAAATATTTCTCCAGATTTTCAAAATTGTAGCTGTCATCACTAATTGAAATCTTATTTTTATTTACTAAATTTTTTAGGTTATTTTTAATTAATTTTACTCTTTCACTTGTATAATTATTGCTTTCATTCAGTCCAAATTTTTTTAATTTAGTATTTAAAAGCTTTATATCAATATTGTCTAATTTTTTTATTAAATTATCTACATCTAAATTAATATATTTTGAAATATTTTTAGGCATACTTATGTTTTGATAATTACTATTTGGTTCACCATCATAATAAATTGGGTAGTATACACCGTATGACATATCATAATAAAATCTCATATCATTAAAGGAAAACATGTGTTCCGAACCCGTTGCTAAACCTAATAAAACAAAATCTGATAAATTATTGTAATGAGTTAAATTATTGTTAGATAAAATATTATAATTAATGAGAGAGTTAGAATGAATTTCTTTTTGTAAATTAATGTAAAAATTATTTTTTATAGCTGCCATTTCTTTATTTATAACCCCTAAAATTTCTCCACTATTTTCAGTATTTAACGAGACCCATTTTTTATTTTGAATTCTCATTAATCCAAAAGTATTTTCTTCATCTGCTTCAATTATTGGTCCTTCTCTTCTATAATTTTTTTCTAACATCTCTTTAGAAAGAGAATCTTGATACAAATACCGAATATTTTTATCCCCAATTTTTACATTTAAATATTTTGTTTCTGGTGCTAGAAAATTTAGTTCCCTAAAAAGCACTGAATTGAATATTTCTGAGCTTCCGCCTTCTGCTCTAGGAAGAAATAACTTAAATTTTACAGAATTAAATATATTTCCATTTAATATTTCTACATCCATGCTTGAAAAAATATCACCATCAATTAAATTATAATGATCTCTCCCATCCCCATGCATCCTTATTTTGGCGTTAAGCTCACAAATTAATTCATTCGAGAAAAAAACTATTATTTTAGAATTAAATTTTAATTTTTTTGAAAAGTGTAAATTTTCCCCCAGGTCATCTTCTAGACTTACTAAATTTTTTAATTGGGTTAATTTAAATTTTCTATAATTCTTAGGAATTATTTCTAAGTAATCTATTTTTATATTTTCATCATCGTATATTTCTATATTAAAACAACTATCTTCCTCTGAATAAGTTATGCTTGGAAATATAAATATACAAACGATAATTAATAAGATTTTCACTATATTAAAAATTTAATTCTGTAGTTTCTACATCTGCATTTTCTTTTAACTCGCTAAATAATTTTAATATTATGCTCTTATCATAAGAACCAAATTTATAGATAAATTTTGAATTTATTTTATCTTCAATTAAATTAATTAAAAATTCATTACTCTCTAATTTATCTAATTTTTTATTCGCAACTATTTCTAAAAGATAATTATTCTCTTCTTCATTAAAAGATAAATTAAATAAAGAATTTTTTTTAACAAAACTTAAGTTTTTTATTTTATCTAATAATATTATTAATGATGAAGCAACAATCAACAAAACTATCCCATATTTAATATTAACACTAAATGCTATTCCATAGGTTATTAATAAAAAGTAGATACTTAGCTCCAATGGATTTTTTACTGGATTTCTAAATCTAACAATTGATAATGCTCCTACCATTCCTAGTGAAAGAGCAATGTTGTTAGAAATAACTTTTGTAATTGTGAAAGTTATAACAGGCAGAAGAAGATATACTACAGTGCTATGATACGTAAGCGCCCATTTTTGTTTTGCTACTGTTAAAGATATCCGTGTCATAATACCAGAAAGCAAACAAAATAAGATTGAGATTATTGCTGTCATATAACATACTAGCTTAAATTTTTAATATTTAAACTTTTAATTCCTTCAGTATTTTTGATAATTTTAGAATTGCCTAAATTTATTATTTGTTGGTTATTATAAACAGCAGCCTTTGCAATTTCATCAATATTATTTTGAAAATTTTTAATATCAAAAGCAAAAAATGATTTTTTTGTGAACTTACCAATTAATTGCATATAAGCTGAATTAATGTATGGCATAAAATTTAAATTTTTTAGGTAATAATAAAAATATTTCTTTTTTAAAATTCTAATTGTTTTATCTAAAAAGTTGTCTGCAAAATTTGACTGATAACCAATATATTTTTGATTTATTTTATGTCCCCAATAGTTTTCTTCAGGCATATCTATACCTGCTAAATAAATAGGATTACATCCAAATAATATAGCAAACATTATACCAAATTCAGCTACAGAAACTGCCTTCAAAAAAAATTTTTTATTTAATTTTTTTTTGAAAAAAAATTCTTGTAGAGTTATATTATTTTCAAAATTTGATACAATTCTGCAGCAATTTTTTTTTGGTTTACATAATTTATTATCAAAATGTCTGTCATCGAAGGATAACCAATTATTCTTTAAATTCTTAATTAAAAAATTCTCATTTTTTTCCCAAACATCATTGTAAGCAGCTGTATCTGACATAAGCCATGTAACATTATTTAAATCATTTAAAAACTCTAAATGGAAATTTATTTCTGGAATTGGAAAATGATTATTAGCAGATACAAAATAAGATATCTTTCTTCTGTCATTTATTCTTAAAATTGTTGTTCCAAGAGCAATAATTTTACCAGAAAAATTATCAAAGTTAATTTGATTTAAAGAATCACCTGATCCAATAATCAAACACGGTTCACCTTTATGGATATTAATAATTTCATCCAATTTAATTTTCATTATTTTTTTAGAGGCAAATGTGCTCTTAATTTTTTTGCAATTGGCTTTTCGTCTTCAAAAATATATCCAAGTTTATTTTCACCATCGGATAACGACATTTTTTTTATAACAGATATTAATTCATTCATACCTCTGAGTTCTAATGATGCAGATTGATCAGATCCATACATTGACCTATCTAGTGTTATGTGCCTTTCAAGCGAAGTTATCCCTAATGTTGATGCTCTAAATGAAACTGATAAACCGGACTCATGTCCGCTGTAACCAACTTTACAATTAAATTTTTTCTTTAATTCTGGAATAGTAAGCAAATTTGCATTTTCAGTTTTCATAGGATAAGTTGAATTACAATGCATTAGTTCAAATTCACAATTATTTTTTCTAAAAATATTCACAGCATCCTCAATATTATCCAATGAAGACATACCTGTTGATATAAAGGTATATTTTTTTCTTTTCGCAACTTCCTCTAAAAATAATTTATCTATCACCATAGCCGAAGCTATTTTGTGGTAGTCTAAATTGTAATGATCTAAAAATTTTAAACTATTTAGATCCCATGCAGATGCAAACCACAAGATACCTTTTTCTTTACAATATTTATCAATCTCGTCATACTCTTTAGATCCAAACTCCAGACCTTTTTTTTGATCTCTTTGTGTCTCTCCCCAAGGACTAGTTCTTGCACTGTCCAATAATTCTTTAGAATATACTATGTCTATGTCTCTTTTTTGGAGTTTTACAGCATCAAAACCAGAGTTGCATGCTGCGTCTATAAGTTTTTTTGCTATTTCTATATCACCATTATGATTAATACCAATTTCAGCAATAAAAAAAATTTTTTCGATTTTCATATTTGTTTAAATAGTTTTCTACTTTTTTAATATCATTAATATCATCTATGTCAGAATTAAACTGATCTATAATAAAAGGCAATACATTATTTCCATGAAAAGATTTTTTTAAAATTGTTTCTGTTTTTAAAATGTCAATATATCCATTTGGTAAATATGTTTTTTTAAAATACTGTCTTGGTCTATTATATTTATCAATATTTTTATCACCCATAATTGAACACAATCTATTTTTCTCAATAATCATTGTTTTAAATGCAGGATTGATCATTTTATTTACAGATCTTAGTGAACTACATTTTTTATATTTTCTTATTTTTTTTATAGCTCTTAAAACTATCGATTTTTTTCTTAATGGAGTTGTTGGTCTTAAATGAGCAATATACTTTGGATAATAATTGTATTTTTTTTTTTGCATAATTTAAGAATTCTTTAAATACATCTAAATCAGTACTCTTATCTCCCGAAACTTTTTTACTTCTGTGATGGAAATCTATTGTTGTAATTTTTTTTATTAATTCAAAATATTTTAATGAGTCTGATGAAAATATTATTTTATCAAATAATTTGCTACTGTACGCAAATTCAACAGAATACTTTAATAATTCTTTGCCTCTAATTTTATAAATATTTTTGTGTTTTATAGATTTTGAACCTGATCTTGCTGGAATTAAGCACCATATTTGATTTTTGATTATCATTAAATAATTGATAACATAATAGTTTTCTTATAACTAGAATTATATATTTATGAAATTTCAGAAAAAAATTGCTGTTGTGACTGGTGGCTGTGGTCTATTTGGGAAAATACAAATAAAATCTTTAATGGAAATTGGTTATAAAATAATTGTTCTTGATAAAGATATTAAATCTATAAATAAACTGAAATTAAAAAAAGATTTCAACAAAGCTTCTTTTTTTGAATGTGACATTACAAATATTGATAATATTCTGAAGATAAAAAATATAATATTAAAAAAATATAAAAGTATAGACGTTTTAGTTAACAATGCTGCTAATGACACTGTTCCAAAAAAATCAAATACCAAAAAAGATACAATTAAACTAAATATCGATCAACTATCATCTGATATTAATGTAGGTTTAGTTGGCGCTATTAATTGTTCAAAAATTTTTGGTGAAGAAATGGTTAAAAAAAAATATGGAATTATACTTAACATATCATCTGATTTATCTATTATAGCTCCTGATCAAAGATTGTATAATCATTTAGGTATTAAAAAGCCTCTAAGCTACTCAGTTGTAAAACATGGCATGACCGGTCTTACAAAATATCTAGCTTCGTATTGGGCAAAAAATAATATTAGAGTCAACTCGTTTTCTCCGGGAGGTATTTTTAATAATCAAGATAGAGTGTTTGTAAAAAAATTAGAAAAGTTAATTCCTTTGGGTAGAATGGCAAAAAAAACTGAATACATAAAAACTATTCAGTTCCTTTGTTCTGATGATTCATCATATATTACTGGTCAGAATATTGTTTCAGATGGCGGTAGAAGCATAATTTAACGTTTTTTTAAAGTTAAAAAAATAAGTATTAAAATAAAAAAAATAAATCCACCGTTGAAATAACCTGCACCTCTTAGAAGTTGAGTTATTACCAAAGTTAATATAAATGATTTAGCATTTGAATTTTCACTATTTTTGTATAAACCAAATAAAAATAATATTATAAACAAAATATTTATAATTCCAAACTCTGCTAATAATTTATTAATATTACTAGCACCATCATTTATATTCATTAGTGGCATAGTTGAATAACCATCAATTATTTTATTTTTTATCGCAAATTTCTTGGCATAAATTGCATAGTTCTGAAATCCAACACCAAATAAATGATTTCTTATTGCATCTGAAGCAAACAGCAGATGATTTATATGAATAATTGTTGTAACATTTATTCCATCTTTAATTTTATTATTCTCATCAAAACTCTCTTTTTCTTTTATTTCTTCATTTATTAAAATAATGTTTGTTTTTTCCTCTAAGAATTTAAAAAATTTAGACTCAGCCAATGAATTAACTACTTCACTTTCTCTTAATTTTTTGACCATTATAGTATCTTGATGAGATGTAAAGACTTTGTCTATGTCAATAATTTGAGTTATTCTTATTAAACAGTTATTTAAGCTAAATATCAATAAAGTGTTGATTAACAAAAAAATAGATAGAACAGCAAATTTTTTTGAAATTCGTAATACTAAAATAGAAATAATAGAAATACTAATTCCTAAATATAGGGTTAATGAACCAACATATAAATAACTTAATATTAAAAATATTAAAAAATTTATTTTATTTAAATAATTAATTTTATTAAAATTTAATAGTAGATACACTATTATTGCTGACGCCGTCATCCCGAAATGGGAATTTTCCAAAAAAAAATAACTAAAAATAGATTTATTTTCATTAAAAAAAACCAAGCACAAACCATTGTAATATAAATTATGGTCATAAAATTTGAAGTTACCTAATATAATCGATAAAATTATTAATAAATTTGAGATTGAAATAAAAATAATAGATGATTTTTTTAATATTAATTTAAAATTTTTAACAAAATTAAATGCTATCAATATTAATAAATAAAAAAAAATTAATGAGAAAATAAAATAATATGTAATTTGAAAATCTACTTTTGCTAAAGAGTGTAAAAATAAAAAAGAAATTAATATTAATGAAAAAAAAATTAACTTTTTTAATTGCCTGATTTCATAATTAATAAATAAATATGGTAAAAGAATAACGATTAAAAATTTTGCTTGGAAAATATTGTTTAATTTAAAATCCCAAAATAATATACTTACAGTAAATATTACTGTTGATATTATGATTTCATTTCTTTTCAAAAAATCTAACAAATTTTATCTACCCTAATTAATTTAAATTTTGAAAAAATACATTTATTAGAATAGCATATATATAAATTAATTTTGTTAAATAAATATATATGTTTAATATTTTGATCGTTGGTTGTGGAAATATAGGTAAAAGGCATTTATTTAGTACATTAAAACTAAAAAAAAAAATTAACATTCAAGTTCTAGAAAATAATTTAAAACAAATAAAAATTTCAAAAAAAATAAATAAAAATTTTGATAATTATATAAAAAATTTTGAGAGTATTAATAAAAACACTAATTTAGTACTTTGTGCTACAAAAGCTTTTAAAAGAGATAAAATAATAAAAAAAATTTTAAATTTTTGCACGCCTGAGTACATGATAATTGAGAAATTTCCATTTCAGAATATTATTATTTACAATAAAATGATTAAATTTTTAAAAAATAAAAAAATTAAAGTTTGGGTAAATTTTCCCTTTAGATATCAAGACTATTATAAGTATATAGTTAAAAATATTTTAAAAAAAAACTCAATATTATCTTGTATAATATCTTTATCAAAGACCGATGATTTATTTTCATCCGGTATTCACTTTTTAGATTTATTATTACATAATCATAATTATAATTTAGAACATTTAGACTTAAGACATATTAAAAAAAATAATAAATATAACTGGCGATATAGCGGAAAAGTAGTTTTTTCCACAAAAGATAGAACCATAGCAATCATAAATTCAAAATCAAATTTTGAGCAGCAGATAAATATTTTTAGTTTAAGTAATCATTATAAAGTAAAATTATTTTCATCAAAAATTAATCCATGGGATAATCCAAAAGTAAAAATTTTTAAAAATGACAAATTAATTAAAGTTTTCGACCATTATTGGCAAAGTAGTTTAACAGAAAAATATTTAGACGACGTGATACTTAAAAAAGATACCAGTTTACCCACACTTTTTAATACCAAATACTGCACTGAATTAGTAATAGATGCGGTCAATAAAAAATTAAGTTTAGTTTCAGCTAAAGATTTATGTCCAATAACATAAATAAAAAAGAAATATGGTTAATAGGTGCGGGTAGAATATCGGTTGAATATTTAAGAGTTTTAAAAAAATTTAATTACAAAATTATAATAATCACTAGAAGTAAAAAAAGACTTAACGATTTTGCAAAGATAAATAAAAATATAGAAATGTATCACGGTGGTATTCATAATTTTCTGAGCAATAAACCAAAAATTCCACAAAAAGTAATTATTACAACAAATGCAAGATATCTTTTTAAAATTACAAAATTATTATTAAATTTTGGTATAAAATCTATTTTAGTTGAAAAGCCTGGATCATTAAATTTAAAAAATTTAAAAACTTTACAAAGATTAATAAAAAAAAAAAAATCAAAATGCTTTATTGCATATAATAGAAGATTTTATGGATCAGTAAATTATATAAAAAAGATAATGAAAAAAAGAAAAATTAGATCAATTTATTTTGATTTAACGGAATGGATATATAAGATTAATACTTTAAATTACTCAAAAGGTGAACTAAATAAATGGTTTATATATAATTCATCTCACATAATTGATTTAGTATTTAGTCTTATTGGACACCCCAAAAAATTGAATTTATTCTTTAAGGACAAAATACAATGGCATAAACCAGTTTTTTTACAAGGACATGGAATATCACAAAAAAACATACCATTTTTGTACAGATCTGATTGGCTTAGCTTTGGAAGATGGGAAATAAGAGTTTATTTTAAAGATTTTGTTATAAATTTAAAACCTATAGAAATAGTACA
>MDTG01127785.1_pt1 | contig 26924 bp, 24 predicted proteins | sample 811421 | NCBI WGS metagenome assembly MDTG01 (sample SAMN05326645, study PRJNA326480) | marine metagenome | isolation source: seawater | place: Pacific Ocean: South East | collected 2011
AGTACTAATGATGTAAAACTATCAGATGATTTTGATTTTTCAATACATGATAAGATTATAAAAATTCAAACAAAAGAAGTGAATAAAGAAATAGGAAAGATCATTAAAGAAATTGAACAAACATCTACTATTAATAATATTAATATTATAAATAGTTCATTAGAAGATGCATTTCTCAAATTAACAAATAAATGAATATAGAATTTTTAACATTTTTACGTAGAGAAATTTATAGATTCATGGTGCTCTATAAACAGACTATTGTACCTGCACTACTATCATCTTTATTATATATTATTGTATTTGGAGAAGCATTGGGTAATAAAATACCTAAAGAATACTTTGCAACAAGCTACATGAGCTTTATTGTACCAGGTCTAGCTATGATGTCTGTGATTACACAATCTTATCAAAATAGTGCCTCAAGTATTATGCAAGCAAAATACTTAAGATTCATTGAAGATATACTGATTGCTCCTTTAAGTGGGTTACAAATTAGCTTAGGGTATATAATTGGTGGTTCTATGAGAGGATTAATATGCGGATTGGCAATTCTAATCATGTGCATCATTATGCCAAACTCAGATTTTAATGTAGATAATTGGATCTTAACTATGTTATACCTTTTAACTGTTTCATGGACATTTTCTGCATTTGGGGTAATTATTGGAGTTGTTGCTAAATCATGGGATGAAATTGGAAGTTTTTCTAATTTTATATTTATGCCAATGACTTTTCTAGGAGGTGTATTCTATTCATTAGAGATGTTACCTGGATGGGCACAAAAAATTTCTCTTATTAATCCTATTTATTGGATGATTAGCGGCTTAAGATATTCAACATTAAGTATAGAAGAATTTTCAAATACAGTTTCTCTTTTAATATGCATAGGCTTTTCAACTATTTTTACAATTATAGCTAGCTATCTATTTAAAAAAGGATATAAAATAAAATCATAATTCAAATGAATATTTAAAGATTAATATATAAAAGCCTCTTTTAATTAAGAGGCTTTTTATTTTATATAAGAATAATTAGATTTAGCCGTATGTTAGATAAACTTAAAAGAAATTATCTCTTTATAGTAATTTTTGGACTGATTACAACTTGGTTTTTAGGAGCAACTTTAATTACTCTAATAGAACCAGGCGCATTTAGTAATTTCAAAAACTCCCTATGGTGGACTATAGTAACAATGACTACTGTTGGATACGGAGATATGTCTCCAACCACTACAGGAGGTCGATTTCTAGCTATTATAATAATGTTTTTTGGTATCAGCTTAATTGCTATTGTCACAGGAACAATTTCATCAATATTTACAACAAGAAAAATTATGGAGGGTAAGGGTTTGGGTAAAGTAACATGTAAAAATCATACATTAATATGTGGCTGGAATAATAATATTAATAATCTAATTGAATTATTAACAAAATCAAAAGATACTGATATTGTATTAATAAATGATCAGCCAGAAGATAACATTAATAATATTTTATCGAACTTTAATAATGAATCTATTAGATTTATTCGGGGTGATTTTACCTTAGATGCAACATTAGAAAATGCAAATGCATCATTAGCTAATCATGCAATTATACTTAATGACGAAAAAATAGTTAATGATGAAAAAATAATTTTAGCTACACTATCGTTAAAAAAAATATCACCAAAAATTAAAGTTGTTGCGCAACTTAATAATCAAGAAAAAATTGCTTTCTTAAAAAGAGCAAATGTTGATGTAGTTTTAACAAATCACAGTTTCGAATCATTCATGACAACTTCACATATTACAAATCCAAGTATAGCTCATGCGATAGAACATATTATTGATAAAGATGCTAGTAGCAATATAAAAAATAGAAAAATACCTGAAGAATTTTTTGGAAAAAAATTCTCAGATTTATTTAATCATTTTTACAATGAAAAACAAGAAATCTGTATCGGTACATTCTATGAGGAAGAAAATATTAGTATATCAGAATTTTTATCATCTGATGCGTCTGCCTTAGATAAATTCATAGAAAAAAAACTAGCAGATCATGGACATGGTTTAGAAGAAAAAAATAAAGTAAATGTTGATATTAATCCTAAAAAAGATACTATAATAAATAAAGGTCAAGGAGCATTAATAATAAAATGAAATTAGATAATAACAGAATGCAAAAATTTAATATTTTTAATGGACTAAATCATGATGAAACAAAATTATTTTTAGATAAAATGAAATCTAAATCCTATAAAAAGAATGATCTTATTATGAAAGAGGGTGATACTGGACATTCTTTATTATTTTTACTAGATGGTCAAATCAACATAACAAAAGCTCTAACACTATCAACAAACAAAAATGATAATGATAACGATAATAGAGAAAAGGAATTCATAAGATCTAAATCAGAGCATAATATTATTATTGGAGAAATATCTTTATTCAGCAAAGATAGTAAAAGAACAGCAACCGTAAAAGCATTAACTAATTGTAATATAGCCTATTTAGAAAAAAAAGATTTCTTTGAAATTTGTGATAAAAATCCATCAGTTGGTTATAAAACAATAAATAATTTAACACAAATTATTACACAAAGATTAATTGATACAAATCACCAAGTTTTAAAATTAACAACGGCATTTAGTTTAATAATGGATAGTTAGTTAATTAAAAATATTTCTAATATCATTAAATATCGTAAAAATAAATAAAGATAGAATAAGAAAAATTCCAATAAATTGAATAGTGTATTTTATTTTTATTGGTAGTTCTCTACCTATGACACCTTCAATAATGCTTAGTAAGGCATGGCCACCATCTAATCCTGGTATTGGTAATATATTTATAAGCCCAAGATTAGCACTAATAAAAGCCATTAAAGAAATTAAAGCAATTAAACCACCTGTTTTTGCCTGCTCACTAGCAACACCTGCAATTCCAACAATACCAGATACATATTCAAGAGGCATATTGCCAGATATTATTCCAATAAAACCATAAAATGAACTTATAATAATATTACCAGTATTTAAGACAGCAATTTGAAATGATTCAAAAAAACTAATTTCTCTATGGATAGTGTTACCCATAACACCTAGAATACCTTGATTAATAATCTTTTTACCATCGAATGCTGGACGTCCTACTAATTTAACTGAAGAAGATTTATTATATCCATTGCTAGTCAACCATTCAATATTTATAATAGAATCTGCTTTATTTGATAAATTAATACTTATATCAGACCATGTTTTGATATCAATGCCATCTATTCTTAATATTTTATCATCTTTCTTTAATCCTAATTGAGCAGCTGGAGATAAAACAGTTTCAATATCTCCTCCATCGGGATTTGGTATTTCAATTGTTTCAGAGATACTATTAATAATAGGTTCTTCAACCAATTCATAAGAACCATTAAAAAAATATAAGAATGTAAAAATGACAATAGATAATAAAAAGTTCATTAGAACACCTGCAGATAAAAACCATAATTTCTGAAAAGTATTCTTTGAACGAAATTCATGTTCTTGAGGTTCAGATGTAGATTTTTCAGAGTCAAGACTTTCATCAATAATTCCTGAAACTTTAACATAACCACCAAGGGGAAAAAGGCCTATTCCATATTCAGTTCCATTTATAACTTTCTTTATTCCCATCCCAAAAAGATTCATACCAACATAAAATTTTTCCACCCTAATTCCAACAGATCTTGCTGCCATATAATGACCTAATTCATGCAGAAAAACAGGAATTGATAAAATAAAAATAATTGATAATATTGATGTAATAAAATCCATTTAATTAATCAAATTTATAATTTTTTATGTAATTTTCTATATCCTTTACAGTTTCCCTAATATCATCTATAGTTGGGCTAGATACTGATGAATGGGCATTTAAACTTTCTTCTATAATCTTTTCAATATCTAAAAATTTGATTTTATCAATTAAAAAGAGTTCAACTAGTAAATCATTTGCAACGTTTAATACCACAGGATAAGTACCACCGCTTCGACCTGCTTGATACGCTAATTTAATGCACCTAAATTTATCATAATCAACCTCTTCAAAACTAAACTTATTATTTTTCGTAAAATCAAATTGAAGATTGTTATTTATAAATCTTTCAGGATAAGATAATGCATATTGAATTGGGATTCTCATAGTAGGATCACTAAGCTGTGCTTTTATAGATCCATCTATGAACTTAACCATTGAGTGAATGATTGACTCTGGATGAACAACAATATCAATTTTACTATAACTAATATTAAATAACCAATGAGCTTCTATTACTTCAAAACCTTTATTCATCATAGTTGCTGAATCTATTGTAATCTTATTACCCATACTCCAATTAGGATGTTTTAAAGCTTGTTCTTTTTTAATTCCATATAAATCTTCTCGTTTGTATGTTCTAAATGGTCCACCTGATCCTGTTAAAATTAGTTTGTCTATTGATTTTATTTTTTCGCCAATAATACATTGCCATAATGCACTATGCTCACTATCAACGGGAAAAATATTAACATTATTTTTTTTTGCTAGTTCAGTTAAAATAGAACCTGCTTGAACTATACTCTCTTTATTTGATAAAGCTAAATCAATTTTATTTTCTATTAATTGAATTGATAAATATAATCCTTTGTAACCCATAATAGAATTCAAAACAATATCAACATCCATATTACAAAGTTCTAATAAACCATTATAACCTCCACTAATATTAGAATCTGAAATTGTATTTTCTTTTAAATTATGATAATAAGAGTCATCTGAAACACAAATATGTTTAGGATTATATTTTTCTTTTTGTTCTAATAATTTTTTAAAATTAGTATGTCCTGATATAAATATAAGCTCAAATTTTTCTGGATATTCATTAATTATTTCTAATGCCTGACTACCTACTGAACCTGTTGAACCTAAAATTCCTATTTTTTTCATATTTTATATCCTAATAATATATATGGAGTTGTGATATTATTATTTTTATTAACACTATATTTTGCACCTAATGCGAATATAAAAGAATTAGATATTGATTTTAATAATTTAAGAGATAAATTTTTACTATTTTCAATATCATCAATAATTCCGAATGATAATGAAACCCAATATTTATCTAATTGGATACTAAACAATAAATCAAAAGATATATTAGTATTATCTTCATTATTATTTTTAAATCTTATTCTATTATAGCCTAATATAGGAACAACACTTTTTAAAATACTATTAGAACTATTATAAGAATATCCAATAGACATATTATACCTTAATTGAATATCATTACTATTTTTAATCGTTGAAATCAAACCACTTAAATATAAATTATCGGTAAACCAATTATTTAAAAATAATGAATGATTAATAGATTGATTTTCGTTTAAACTATTATAATTAGTATTAATCCCAATAGAAATTTTTGATTCCTGATACGGTATAAAATTTTTAAGGAAATAATCTTTTTCATCGAATGAATTTGAAAAAATAAATACATTAAAAATTAATAAAAATGGTATTTTTTTTTTATATAAGACCTCTATCACTACTTTCTATAAATTTAATAATTAACTTAACTTCATCTGTCATTTTTAGTGAATTCTTAATCTCTTCTATGGCTTGCGAACGATTAAACTTTGAAAAATATATAATTTTATATGCTCTTTTAATCAAGTTTCTAGTTTCTAAATCAAAATTTCTTCTTCTTAAACCAATAGAGTTTATACCAGCATACTTTAAAGGTTCACCATTTGCTAAAATAAATGGAGGAACATCTTGTAGTGCCACTCTCCCTCCTCCAATAAAAGCATGTTGACCGACTTTACAAAATTGATGGACAGGACTCATCCCTCCAACTGTAGCATGATAATGTACTTCTGAATGACCTCCTAATTGCACGCCATTAGCTAAAATTACTTTATCTTGCACAATACAATCATGTGCAACATGCACATATGCCATCAGTAAACAATCGCTACCTATAATTGTCTTGCCAGAAGCCTCAGTTCCTCTATTTAGAGTACAATATTCTCTTATGAGATTATTATCTCCAATGATTAATTCTGAATATTCATTATGGAATTTTAAATCTTGAGGATTACCTCCCAAAATTGATCCTTGATGAAAAATATTATTTTTACCAATTTGTGTATTCTCATGAATATGAACATACGGTAAAATTTTTGTATTATCACCTATTGTAACATTTTTTTCAATAATACAAAATGGACCTATTTCTACATTATTTCCAATTTTTGCATCTTTATCTACTATACTTGTATTATGTATCTTCATTTTTCTTCACTACTGTTGCCATCCATTCAGCTTCAGCTACTAGTTCATTTTTAACTTTTGCAGTACCTCTAATTAATGCATTATTCAATCTAAATTTTATTAATTCTACTTTAATAAATAATTGATCACCAGGTATTACTTTTTTTAAGAATCTTGAACTTTTAATAACTGACAATAACATTAACTTGTCTTCTGCAGATCCTACTGTTTTAAGTGATAAAAAACAACTGGTTTGAGCCATACACTCAATAATTAAAACTCCAGGCATGATTGGATTACCTGGGAAATGACCTTGAAAATAGTTCTCATTTTTATTAACATATTTAACTGCACAAACATAATCTCCTATTTTACCATCTACAATTTCATCAATCAATAAAAAAGGATCTCTATGTGGAATTATTTTTTTAATTTCATCCTTATTAAATTTAAAATCATTATTAGCGTATAATAAATGAATTTTCTTTGCTAATTGAGTATTAAGGAAATGTCCACTCTTATTAGATATGATATGACCTTTTACATTCTTCCCAATTAAAGAAATATCTCCAATCAAATCTAAAATTTTATGTCTTACAGCCTCATTCTTAAATATTAATTTTTTATTTTTCAAAGTATCTAAACCAATATTTTTTTTATCAATTTTTTCATCAGACACTTTATTAAATTCATTTATAGTTTCTTCCGTTATCTCTTTATCTAAATAAACAATCGCATTATCTAAGCTTCCACCTAGAGCCAATCCATTTTTCTTTAATTCTACTATTTCTCCAAAAGTACAAAAAGTTCTGCAAGGAGCAACTTGTTTTTCATAATCATCTAAAGATTCTAAAATAAATTTTTGCTTACCTATACTACTATTTTTAAAATTTATTTCAAATGTAATTTTAAAACCATCATATGGTAAAATAATTAAAGAGGCATCACCTTGTTTAACCTCAATTTTATCTTTAATAATAATTGATTCTTTCTTTGCATCTAATTTTTTTATTCCTGAAGATATTATCAAGTTATAAAAATCAATTGCACTACCATCTAAAATTGGAATCTCAATATTATCAATATCTATTAATGCATTATCAATTCCCAAAGCATATAACGCAGATAATAGATGCTCTACAGTATGAATCGTATAACCATTTGATGAAATAGCAGTACTTCTTTTAGTACTTGATACAACATTAACATTAGAATGGATTCTATTTTTTTTATCGTTGGAATCTCTAAATATAATACCTGTATTAGATTCTGCTGGGTGAATAAATACTTTTGAAGTTACACCGGTATGCAATCCAATTCCTTCAAACTCAATAGTTTTATTCAATGTTCTTTGATAATTCATTTTTTAAAGATTTTTTTATACATCTCCGGTAATTTTGATATCATAATATCCTGTTTAACGTGATCTTTATGATCTCTTGCAGGATTGCCTGATACATATGAGTTATTTTTTATTGATTTAACTACATATGATCTTGGACCTATTACTACATTTTCTTCAATTATTAAATTATCTATAATTCCTGCCTGTCCTCCAATGATAACATTATTAAAAACTTTAGTGCTTCCTGCAATTGCAACTTGTCCACATATTAAACAGTTTTCACCTATGTTAACATTATGAGCTATATGAACTTGATTATCAATACTTGTACCACTTGAAATTATTGTGTTATCGATTGTACCTCTATCAATAGTACAATTACTACCTATTATGACATTATTTTCAATTATAACGTTACCTAGATGTGGTATTCTATGGTGTTTCCCCTCTTGATCTGTAATTAAACCAAAACCAAGACCACCGATAATTGATCCTGATTTTATTTTACAATTTTCACCTATCAATGTAGATCTATAAATAGCAACATTAGATTGAATATTTGTTCCATAGCCTACAATGGAATTATCTTGAATAGATGTATTAGGGCCTATTGACACATTATCTTTTAATACAACAGATTTTCCAATAACAGAATTATGGCCTATACAAACATTTTTCCCAATCTGTGCACTCTTATCAATTTGTGCTGTTTTACAAATTATATATTTTATATTTTTTTTATCATCACTTTCATAAAAATTTAATAAATCAATAAATGCTAAAGCTGCATTTTCAACTTTTAAAAAAGTTTTCTTACTATTGGGAATTTTAATAGATTTATCAATGATAATAACTGAGGCATTAGAATTATCAAGATATTTTAAATAAGTTTTATTCTTTATGTAACTTATATGATCCTTTTTACCTTGCTGAATACCACAAGGTCCTTTTATATAAAGGTCCTTATCGCCATAAATTGTCCCATTGATAATCTCATTTACCTTAGAAATATGAATCATTATAATTTATTCATCACTCTTATTAATTGACATTTTATTTAATTCATCTACTACTAATTGAGTTAAATCATAAGAATCCAGTTTATATAAAACTATACCTTGAGAAATATCTAAAACAAAATCATATGCTTTCTCTGCAGCTACTTTATCTATTGCACTTTGAATTAATTCATTAATTGGAGCCATTCTTTGTTGTAACATAATATAAATTTCTCCATTAGGTTGAGAAAAATATTTTGATTGAAATGTTTCTACTTCTATTTGTAAATCTTCAATCTGTTTACGTTTTTCTAATTTCATGTCTTCAGACCACATCAACTCAAGCTTTGTATAATCTCTCATTAAACTATCTAAAGTCATAGCCTTATTTTCTAATTCAGCTTGTAAGCGTTTACCTTCTTTTTCAAAATCTGCATATGCTAATCTAGCATCTTCATTTTGAGCATAAATATATTCTATATTAACATAACCTATTTTCTGTCCTTGTGCTAATACAAATGATAAACTTAATGCTATAAAAACTATAATAATCTTTTTCACAATTACTCCTTATTATTTTATCTATTAATTTAATGGAACGCCAAAAATCAAATGTTGTTCCCATCCCCACGGTTTTTCTATGTCATCATTATGATGATCAAATCCATATCCGATATCATAACCTATTACTCCTAACATTGGCATATTAAGTCTAAATCCGATACCTAAAGATCTCTTTAAATCAAATAAATCTACATTATCAAAATCAGACCAAATATTACCTGTATCTGCAAACAATAATAAATACATTGTAGGAGATGATGAAAGTAAAAATCTTAGTTCTGTAGAATATTTAAACATAATATTTCCACCTCTAGTATAATAACTAATTTGCGATCCAATAGAATTATCTAAATACCCTCTTAACATTTCGCCATAAGGCACACCACTTCCACCCATTGAAAAACGAACTCTTGAATTAATATATTCATTATTTTCTAATGGATTGATTGCACCAAATGTAAAATTTTGGAAAAAAACTAATTTTTTTGTTTTAGTAATCGGAGTATACCATTTAAAATTAAATACATGCTTATGATAATTTTCATTTCCACCTAGAATACCTCCCGAAAAAGTACTAGACCAAATAATTTTTGAACCGTTAGTAGCAAATTCTGCATTATCTATATTAGTTCTACTTATTGTTTGAGTAAATTTAATTCCATCTCTTTTAGCATAAAAACGACTTCCATCATTATAAACAATATCAGATGAAAAATCACAAGGATAATATAATGATGATGTTTCAGAACAACCTACAAGCTGTTCCTCCGTTCCAAAATACTTAGAACTTCTAATGCCTATTGACCAACTTCCTCCTGTATAATAATCAGGCCATTTAAATTGTCTACCAAATGTTATAGATCCACCTAAATTTTTAGTATCATACTCCGTATATCCACTTTGTCTACCTTGCATACTATTATATAATGTAAAACCTATTGAATTTTTTGAATCAAAAATTCGAGGCTGCGTAAAGCCTATTGAAAAAGATTCATAATTAGCATAATTACTAGAAGACTGCTGGTTAAAACCAGAGTTAATTTGATTCTGTAACCCTCTTTGATATTGAATATTTAATTTCAACCCTTTACCTAAAAAATTAATAAATTCAAAACCACCACCACCTGAAAAACCATTTACCTGATTATATCCCATAGAAAAATTTGCCTTACCAGTTTGCTTTTCTATAACATCAATACCTATATCAATTTCAGTATCAGAAACATCAATTATTTCAGGTTTAACATCTTGAAAATAATTTAACATAAATAATGATTTCAAGCTTTCAATTATATTTTTTTTATTAAATAAATTACCTGGAAAAATTTTCAACTCTCTTCTTATTACATTTTCTTCTGTTTTGTCATTACCTTTTACAAAAATTTTTCTTATTCGGACTTGTTGATTTTCTTGAAGCTTTAAATTAATAATTAATTCATTATCACCTTCTGGAATTATTTCTTTAATAACATTAAAGTAATAATGTCCCTCATCCATATATAATGAAGATAAATTTTCAGATATTGAAAATTCTAATTTTTCTTTATTATACTCATCTCCTATATCAACATTAAGGATAGATAACAATTGTTCATCTGTAAATTTTATATTATCAATAAAATTTATTGAGCTATAATAATATTTTTCACCTTCATAAATATCAAGATTAATATCTATACCATTATTGGTATATATCACATCCTTATTTAATATCTTAAAATCTCTATATCCATGATTATGATAAAATAATTCCAAGCTTTTTAAATCTTCATCTAATAATTCATGATTGAATTTTCCTCTCCATGGAAGAAGAAAGCTAAATTCTTTAGTATTTTTAAACGATTTTGATATTTGGTTTTTATCAAATAGCCTTTTAAAAGGGAAATTATCATTACCAGTAATTGATATATTTTTTACTTTGCTTTTAGAACCCTCATTTATATAAAAAACTAAATCTTTAACATAATCTATATCAGTATCATTAATAGATACTGAATCTATTTCTATTTTATGATAATTATCATCCTTATAATCAAAAATAATATTATTTTTAGCATTAAAAATTTTATCTTCAGATATAATTTGTCCAGGAACTAATTGTTTAGGCATAATATCAATTAAAGTACGATGTCTCTTTTTCTTATTACCAATAAATATAATTTCTCCAAGAACGGGCAGCTCGCTTAATTCAATTTTAATTACTAAATCAGAACCAATTTGACTATCTGCATATACCTGTACATTTGAAAATCGCCCAATATCCCATAATCTATGAATAGCTTTATTAATCTCATCACCCCTAATTATTTTAGATCCTGGATATAGCTTACTTATTCTATATATATCTTCTTGACTTAATCTTTGAATACCTTCTACTTGAATGTCAGATATATTCATTGATTGAGAAAAAATAATATTAAATATAAAAATTGTAAATATTAATCTAATCATTTTCATTTAATTAGCTTACCAAATCGCCTTTCCCTTGATTTAAAATCATTAATAGCAGCGTCTAAATCTTCTTCTTTAAAATCAGGCCAAAAAACTTTAGAAAAATAAATTTCAGTGTATGCTACTTGCCACAATAAAAAATTTGAGATCCTATGTTCATCTCCTGTTCTAATTAACAAATCAGGGTCAGGGATATTTGAAGTATACAAAAATTCAGATAAAGAGCTTTCATCGATAGTATCAATTTTAGAATCAATGATTTTATTAATTGCATTAACAATTTCTTGTCTACCACTATAACTAATAGCAAGACATAAAGTTAATCCATCATTATTTTTAGTAGACTCTTCTGCATATTTCAACCTACTTCTAGTAATCATATCAACTTTTTCTAAATTACCCATAACTTTAAATTTCACATTATTCTTTATCATTTCATCTAATTCGTTATTTAAAGATGATAGTAATAATTTCATTAAAGCTAAAACTTCTTTTTTGGGTCTATTCCAATTTTCTTGAGAAAAAGTAAAAAGAGTTAAATAATTTATCTTTAGATTACTACAATATTTTATTATTCTTTTTACTGATTCAACACCTGCTTTATGACCTTCAGTTCTACTTAATCCTTTTTTTGATGCCCATCGACCATTACCATCCATTATTATAGATATATGTTTTGGGTTTTTTATATTAATTTGTTTCAATTTATATTACTCTCTTAGAATATCGCTTTAGCTATTTTAGAGAATTCTAATTTTATAATAGAATCTGAGTTATTAGTTACATAAGGGATACCTGAATCACATGATGCCGATAAATTATAATCTAGAGGAATTTGACCTATTAAAGGCAGACCTAATCTTTGACTTTCCTTTAATCCTGATTCGCCACTAAAAATATTATATACAAAATTAAAATTACCTTTATTATCTAGACTAATTTTTTTATTATTAATTTCCAATGAAGCTCTTGAAATGTCTACATCTGATATTTTCCCTGATATATTAGTACCAACCATATTTTCTATTACTCCAATAATTGGAGTATCTACTTTTTTAAACATATCTGAGCCTTTTTTAACATCAACATGTGATAAATCTTGTGGAGTCGTAACAATAACTGCGCCTGTTAATTTTATTTTTTGAACTAAAGTGAGCTGTATATCTCCAGTTCCTGGTGGTAAATCTAAAATTAAATAGTCTAATTTCCCCCAATTAACATTTTCAAAAAATTGCTGTGTCATTCTAGAAACCATTGGCCCTCTCCATATTGTTGGAGAATTTTCATTATTAATAAATCCAAAAGACATTGATTTAATATTAAATTTTTCTACTGGCTCTATTATATTATTATTAATTGAAGGCTGTTCTTTATAATTGATTAAAGTTGGTAAACTTGGACCATAAATATCTAAATCTAATAAACCAACATCATATTTATTAGATAACTCACATGCAAGATTTAATGCAATTGTGGATTTTCCAACTCCTCCCTTACAACTAGATACTGCTATTATTTTGGTAATATCAGACAGCTTAGTAGTAGCATGAATAGATTCGTCTTCTGTATTTGTAATTTGATCAATAAAATTTATATTAATTTCATTAAAATTAAAATTACTAGACATCTTATCATTTATAGATTGATGTATAATATTTTTATTTTCTTCATTAGTCGTTGTTAATACAATATCAATATTCAGATTATTATTGGGGTCAATGCCTATTTTATTAACAATGCCAAATGAAATTATATCTCTTGAAAAACCTGGATATTTAATCGTTTTTAAAACTTTTGTAATATTTTCTATTAATTGTTCCATATAAAAAAAACAGCTACAATATTTGCAGCTGTTTTAATACTGATTTAGTTCATTGACTCTAGATGCTATAATCTCTATCATAATAATCATAGTTAATTTTAATAAACCTTTCCCATTCTTTCGGAATAGAATCCTCTTCAAAAATTGCTTCAACTGGGCATTCTGGCGCACATGCACCACATTCAATACATTCTTCTGGATCTATATACAATTGCTTCCCAGATGGATCAAAACCATCTTCTTTCGTTTCTTTACCTGCTCCTTCTTTATCATATGGTCCATGTATACAATCAACAGGACAAACATCTACACAAGCTGTATCGCATGTTCCTACGCAGGGGTCTGCTATAATATAGGCCATTCTTAATATCTTTTTTTATAATTAATTACCCTAACATAATTTATAACTTTTGCCTGAAATAGACCAAACAGAAAAACTTAATATAAAAGACTAGTAATATTTAATTTATATTTGTTAATATATGCTAGAATTTTTCTTTTAGAAAACTTGATATTAAAATTAGATTGCATGTTAACTTTTACTTTTTAAAAATTTTTCTTTTTCATCTATTATCTATGGGTTCTAATCTATAGATACAGTTTAATAATTTTATCTGATGAAAATTTATTTACTTCTAATTTTCTCCAAAAATCAAGATTCCTACATAGATTAAGATTCTTATATATAAATATATTATAGGAGGATTATTACATGCCGAATAGTAATAATGAAATCATAATCAATTCTACTATTGGTAATACTAGAATTGTATTAACTAAAAATGAAATTATAGATAATATTTTCATTGAAAGACCTGACCATCAAAGAACAGTTGGAAACATCTATAAGGGTAAAGTACAAAATGTTATACCTGGTATGCAGGCTGCATTTATTGATATTGGACATTCAGTAAATGCATTTCTACCTTTTACTGAGATTGGTAAATATGATGTAATAAATGATGAACCTTTTTCAATTGAAAGCACTAAAGGTAAGAGTGATAAAAAAATTAATATCGAAATTGGTGATGAAATAATTGTTCAAGTCATCAAAGAGCCTTTTAGCGGTAAGGGAGCTAGAGTTACAACAGATATTTCGATACCAGGTAGTTTTATGGTTTTAGTGCCAAATACTAATTATATAGGTATTTCAAAAAAAATATCAGATAGATATGAACGAAGTAAAATTAAAAATACAATATCTAACTTTAAACCAAAAGATATAGGTATTATAGCTAGAACAATCTGTAAAAATCAAAATGAGAAAAATATCAAAAATGATTTTGAAAGACTTCATAAAATATGGGGTGAAATAAAATACAAAATTGATTCTCTTAAAGGTATCAATTTAATATATCAAGATTTTACAATTTCAGATTTAGTAATAAGAGATTTATTGACACCGAATATTGATAAATTAGTTATTGATTCTAAACCACTATATAAAAGGATATTTAAACTAGTAAAAGAAATCAACCCTGAATTCTCATCACAAATTGTACTCCATAAATCTAAAATTCCTATATTCGATCAATACTATAATATAGAAGAACAGATACAAAAAGCTTTAAAAGCTAAAGTATGGCTAAAAAGCGGTGGTCATCTTATTATAGAGCATACTGAAGCAATGGTTGTAATAGATGTTAATAGTGGAAGATTTATAGGGAAAAAGAATCATGAAGAAAATTCTCTTAAAATTAATTTAGAAGCTGCGATAGAAATAATTAAACAATTAAAATTAAGAGATATCGGAGGCCTTATTGTTATAGATTTCATAGACTTAGAAAAAGAGGTAAATAGAAAAAAAGTTTATGACGCATTAAAAAAAGCAATCAAGATTGATGGTTCTAAAGCATCTCTATCTGAATTTTCTAATTTTGGATTATTGCAAATGACACGCCAGCGAGTTGGTCTTAGCCTTCTTTATACACTAACAAATAAATGTAACGTATGTTATGGGACAGGAAGGATTTCATCATTAGATGCAGTATTAACAAATATAGAAAATTGGATAAACAGATTTAGAAATAAAAATAGAGATAGAAGATTAATTATATATGTTAATAAAAAAGTTGAAGAATATATTTTAAATAGCAAAAAGAAGAGTCTAAATAAATTAATGTTCAGAAAATTAATGTGGATAGAAATTAAAGAAGATGAATCTTTGCATGTAAATGATTTTAAAGTATTTTCTAAAAAAAGAAAGAAAGATGTTACAAATGAAGTTTAAACTTGTTTATTAATCTTTTTTATCAATAAATTAGCAGGCTTAAATTGGAATATGATATGTACGCATTAATAGATTATATAGGAAATCAAATTTTAATTAAAGAAGGTGAAAAAGTCAAAATACCCTTCTTAAATCAAAAAGTTGGTTCAAAAGTAGTATTTGAAAATGTTTTATTTTTTGATGATGGAAAAAATAAAAAAGTTGGCAATCCTTATCTGAAATCTATATCTTTCTCTGGTAAAATAGATTCTCATGGAAAAGAAAAAAAGATTGTAATTTTTAAGAAAAAAAGAAGAAAAGGTCACCAAAAGAAAAATGGACATCAACAACAATTTACGTATGTCACTGTTGATAAATTTTCAAAAACAAAAAAAGTAGCTACTAAAGCTAACAAAGAAGCAAAGGCTACCACTAAGAAAAAAGCTGTAAAACCTGCTAAAAAAGCAACCAAAGCTACAACTAAACCCAAAAAAGAGGACAAATAAATGGCACATAAGAAAGGAATGGGAAGTACAAAAAATGGAAGAGATAGTAATCCACAATTTCTAGGTGTAAAGAGTAGTGATGGTCAATTTGTATCAACAGGAAGTATTATCGTAAGGCAAAGAGGAACAAAATTTCATCCTGGACTAAATGTAGGAAAAGGTAAAGATGATACTCTTTTTGCATTAATGGATGGATACGTAAAATTTCACAGAAAAGGTCGCGATAAAAAACAAGTAAGCATTCTTTCTACAAAATAAACTAGCTTTTATTTAATTTAATATTTCTAGAAATCCCCTCAAGCTTAGTTCTTTTCATAGCGCTATTCTTAAATACTTTTTGATATTCTTGTTTTGTTAAATTATTCCAATCGTCTTTATTCATTTCTTTAATTTCTTTCTTCATTAAAAAACGTTTTTCTGTAGTTTCTTGTGAAAATTTAATATTCCAAGGACAAACATCTTGACAAATATCACATCCATATATCCAATTATTTAGATTATTTTCATATTTTTCATCTATATCTCCTCTATGTTCAATTGTAAGGTATGATATGCATTTATTTGAGTCTAGAATATAAGGTTTTAAAGCATCTGTAGGACATGCATCTAAACACTTATTACAAGTACCGCATAAATCTTTTGAAAATTCATTATCATATTCTAAATCAATATTTAATAAAATCTCACTTATAAAAAACCAAGATCCAATATTATTATTAATTAAATTTGTATGTTTACCTATCCACCCTAATCCAGATTTTTGTGCCCAGACTTTCTCCATTAAAGGAGAAGTATCAACGCAGACTCTATATATTAATTTTTCATTATATGTTTTGATATAACTTAAAATTTCAAACAGTTTCTCTTTAATAACAATGTGATAATCATCTCCCCAAGCATAATTAGAAATTTTATAATTACTGTTTGAACTATCTAAAGATGAAGACGAATAATAATTATATCCAAAAGAAATTACAGATTTAACTTCCGGGAAGTATTTAAATATATTTTTTCTTTCCTCTTTTCTATTATTAAGCCAATCCATTGAAGCATGATTGCCCATATCTAACCATTTTTGGAATTGTACTGAGGATGTTTGCGTGTCAATATCGGCTTTAGATATACCAACTAATTGAAAACCTAATGCTTGGGATAATTCTTTAATGTTTAAAGTTAATTTTTTAGTATCCAAAAATTAAAAACTTTCAAAATAAATAACTTTTAATTCTCTATTAATAGAATCATAAGATTTATTATTTTTAAATATATCATTTATATTCATTTCTAACATTAAATTATTTGATACTGACCAACGTAAACCTGCATTTAAATAACCTTTTCCATCTCTATCAATAAGATTTTCTATATTAGCAGATTCATTTCCATTATAAAAATCATCATCTCTAGCAAAATTATATTCGCCATAAAGCGAAAAACTTCTATTTATTTCCTTATCAAAACCAAAGAAAATATTAATATCATCATCTTTATCATCAGTTTCAGATAAATTTTTATTTAGGCCAAAATGAAAGCCTAAATTACCTAATGCTAAAAAATTTCTACTTATAGCCAAATAAAGGCCATATGATTTTTGATCATAACGATTTAAAACTTGTGATAATCCCAATTGACTATTTGGTAAATACTTTTCATGAAACTCTCCCCTACCCTGAGTATCAATTCCTAAAACTATTGCAGGGATAGATGATGTTTCATCAAACAATCTATATTTAATTTGAACTTCTGGATAAGATTTGAATTTCTTCATATCTCCATTGCCTATAAAATTTGATACACCAAAAGACATTCCTAATGTAAAATTATCTGTAATACCAATCATAAATTTTGGGATTACACTACCCCCATTCATAAAAACATTTTCAAATGAATAAAATCCTTTTGGCATGGTACCAGCAGTTGGAATTGAGACTAAATTTGTAGGAGGATAAGGCTGTCCAGATTGAGATAAAATTAAATTTATAAAAATTATTAAAAATAAAATATTTTTTTTCATATTATTCCTTTTTTTTAAAAATTGTAAATTAATTCTTCACCTAAAATATATTCATATTCAAATAGAATAAAAATCTAAATATTAATTAATTATCCGTAATTGGAAATGACAAATATACTGGCATATGATCTGATATATATGATTCATAAATATCAAATCCTCCCATATATTGATCAATTGGGATAGTATTAACTATATAAGAATCTTTACTTATAAATGATTCAGATACCAAAATATGATCTAAAAAACTAACATAAGGTTCTTTGGGATAAGAGGCTTTTGTTAAATCATAAGTTAAATCATGAGTAGGAAAATAAAATCTATCATCATTCATAAATGATTCAAAACAGTGCTCTCCAGCTCTATCTTTAGTATCATCATTCCAATCTCCAGCAATAATGATATTTTCATTAAAATCTAGATTTTCTACTACATATTCATATAACATATTCGATGCTTTTATTCTTCTTTTTAAACCGGAGTCACAACACTTCATATGTAAATTAATAATTGAAAATTTCATACCATCCTTATGTAGGAAATCTGCTTTTAGTGGAGGCCTTCCAGCAAAGTTATAATCATTTTCTGCAAAAATTTCTAGTCTATTAACTAAAGAAAAATCATTTTTTTTGTAAATAATTGCTTGATCCATAAATGATGATTGCTGTGAAATAATATAATGATAATCAGGTAATAAATTCATTAGCTTGCCAAACCATCCTCTATTCTTTATTTCCTGAAATGCTATAATATCAGCTGATAAATCTATAATCGCCTCTGATAAGGCATCAATTGTTGAATCATTAGCGGTAGGAAAAAATTCACAATTCCATGTAATAACGTCTATATTCTCTTTAATATCAATGCTTGGGATATCCCAATTATTTTCGGTATTAACATATAAAGCATTATCACCATCAGGTTCTATTTTAGAATCCCAATCTGGATTATTATAGACTTTTTTATTTGCTGCTTCTGATAAATTAGATATCCAATCATATACTTCATCGTCATATCTAAAATCATTAATAAATAAAGTTTGCGATGATTGATTGGTCACTCCAGATTTATATCCTGAAAATAATTTAGAATCATAATCATAATTCATAATAAAATGACCAAAGCTTGTCCCTCCACCATAATTTTGAAATGTATAAACATGGCTATTGGGATCATACCAAGGCTTTGGATAACCTTTACTTATACCTCCAGATACAATTATATCAACTCCAGATGCATAATAACCTAATTGAATTGCATTTAATTCATTATAATTAATACTATTTTTATCAATTATAAATTCTTGATAAACTTTATCTCTGTCCCAAGGCACTCCAGCACTTGTCAATAAAATTATCATATCAACTTCATTATCAATCTCTGAAATAGTTTTTTGCAATATTTCAATAGGATTTTTTAAAACTATATTATCTATATTTTGAGGTAAAACAAGATTGCTTAAATTAGGATTTACAATCCCTATAATACCAACTTTAACATGACCAAGATCAACAATTTTATAGGGCTTGAAAATTAATGAATTATTATTTTTATAAAATAAATTGGCAGCTAAAAAACTAAATTCAGCTTCTTTAGATAATTTTATAAGATTATTTAAACCAAACAAAAAATCATAATTTCCTGGAACTAAAGCATGATATCCGATCTTATTCATCCATTCAATCATTGTACTACCACTATCTACTATACCCAAAGGGTTGCCTTGAAAAAAATTACCGCCATCTAATAATAGAATCTTATTATTAATCTCTGACCTTAAATTATCAACATAATGGATAAAACCTGATCCTCCAATAATTGTAGGAGGATAATTAGGATTTATAAATTGTGCTTTTTGTGAATGTATAGAGCCATGAATATCATTTGTTGTAATAACATCTATTGAATTATTAAATGATAGAGCATAATGAAACATAATAAAAATAATATATTTTTTAAAATCTACCATTTACCATACATAGGATTAGGGAAAATAAAATTATTATAAAAATCTACATCCTCGAAATCACCCATTGCATCTCCTAAATACATAATTACATCAAACTGACCATATGCTGACATCCTATTTATGCCATTATACACCTCTGATCTTCTAACTGTTTTTTTATCTTTTTTATTTAATCTTAATAAATAAATATCATCATCATGATATATATCTAATTTTTTCATATTATCTTTTGTTGACTCTAAGCGCTTATCCATTCTATTACTAATAAATATTAGCTGTATTCCAAATTCTCTTATTAAATCAATATATTCCTTTGCACCCGGTACTAAACTTGCTTCAGATCTATTAACCCATTCTGACCAAGACTTCATATTAAACGTTTCACCTTTTTTTGTAATTTCAACTTGGTACTGAGAATTATCTAAAACAGTTTCGTCTAAATCCATAATTATAGCTTTATTTGATAAATCATTTTCATTTAAATAAATTTCTTTTAATCTGTATTTAGCTAAATCATAAGTTTGATTACATATCATTTTGTATTCTTCTGATTTAACAACCCATCTAATATCATTAGGAATTTTTTCAGACCATACTGAACTGATAATTAAAATTAAAATAATATTTTTCATAAAATAAATCATATTAAAACTCCCATTTAAATGTTGTAGAAATACTCATATTACTTTCATTTATTTTCTCGCAATATTCATTACAATTAGTTTGATTATTAGGTGCAAATGATGGAAAAATATCATCATATCTATAATTTGTTATATAATAAGATAGAGCAAAATCAATGTCTAAGTTTTTATTAACTCTTTTATTACTACCCATAGTAAAATTTGTTAATGGACTTAGTTGATTAACCATTGCTGTTTTGTATGCTAAACCCATTCTTATTGAATTACCCAATCTAAACTTATGCTCAAAGGCAATTTTACAATGCATAACATCATCTAATTTAAAATTCAAATTTTCATTATTGTTTGAAACATAACTAAGATCGTATTCACTATAAAATTCTTTCATAATTTCAAAAACCATTAATGAACCTGAATACTGTAATTCATTATATCTTAGGCCAAAAGTAAATTTCTTAGGTTTAAAGTATTCTACTCCATTTATTTGTAGATTATACATATTTGTAGTTTCATCAAAGTCAATAAACCATGGTAACCCTGAAAGATTTGATATACCTGAATTATAACCCATACTATTACTTGAAATTAATACCTTGGGCTCAAAAGCAAATACCATTGTACTATTTTTATTTGCTAATAATGGAGCCTCTAAACTAATAGAGATATAATCTTTTGATTTTGTTTCAATTGATTGATTAATCGATTGAAAACTTGAAAGATTTTCATAAACATTAGGATTAATACTATTAAATACTGTATCAATAGCTACTTGATCTGAAATAGTTGTTCTTAATAATTTATTAAAAGAAAGACCAAAAGATATTGGACGTTTACCTGATTTTTCATCATAAGATACACCTAAACCTATAGAAGCAATATTTATCGTACCTTCATTATTGTAGACATGAAAACCTAAAGCAGCATCTACAATGCCAATATCTCCTGGAGTATCTATATCAGTATTCCTAAATCTTACTTCTTCCTTATAATTATAATTAAATGATGTTAAAGGCATTAATGATACACCTATTCCAAATTTTAATTTTTCATTGTTGTAAGATTCTCGATTTATAACAAACCCCAGGGAGTTATAAAAATGGCCATGCTGATTTGAAACATAATCTGTTTCTGTTAAAAAATCACCAAAAGAATCCAGTATATTAATACTTCGTCTTTCATAATAACTTCTTAAATTAAATTGAAAATCAACTAACACTCCATCTTCTCCATTTGCTATATATGATAATCGGGCTGGATTTCTAGAAGTAATACTACTAGTTGTACCTGACGTAGTATATGAATTTGCAAGACCCATTGACCTTGCATCTCCAAATTGTACATTACCTCCAAATATTCTATCAAAATATGTTTGTGAAAAAAGACAAGATGTTATAATCAGTATATATAAAATTTTAGTTAAATGCATAATCTATTTGAAATCTATAATTTAGTTGTTCTTCTAGAATATATGTATCGCCTACATAATTCCCATTACTAGTCATACCACCTACAATTCTTGAGCTTGGTGTTACCCAGGTATGACTCACTTTAAAACTTATCGCAGTATCATGCGTAGGATTTACTCCCATTCGAATCCATGTATTAATAAGCCCAAAATCATTGCTAAATAAAGAAAAATCAGAAGTATCAAAATACCATAAAAATCCATGTGCATAAACAGATCCACCGCTTATAACAAAATCATCTTTAAAATTATGTTCTAGGCTAAAACCGATAGATTCATCAGGTGACCCTGTATCCCCAACACTCATCGATATAACAAAAGGATTTGCTGAATCAACAAGCCTTGGCCTTGGAGAAAAAGTACTTTCATTCCACGAATATAATAATTCTAGATTATCATAATTAGACAATCTTAATTTTAACCTTATTCGTGCCTCTTTTAAATAGTATGGACTTGGATGTTGTATAGAAAAATGACCACGTGCCTGTATTTTATATCTAAAATAAATTCTATAATTAAATAATGGCCTCCATTCCAATTTAGTTACCATCCTAAAATATCTTGCAGCATCAGCTTTTCTTAACCAAGAGTCCCATTGTAGACCTAAAACAAATTTTTCATGAAATTGATATCGTGATTCAAGATATGTACCTTTTTCTGCCTGAGGCTGAGGATTCAGCTGATATAAATATGTGAAAATAGGATCTTCAAGCCACCATTCATCTTCAAAAATTGATGATTTATATCTTTGATATTCTGAAAATGACTTTTGATAGGGATTATCAAATCCTAAATCATAATTTCTATGAACTAGTAAAATATCTAAATTATCTGCTAATTTCCAAAAACCCTTAACAAGTAAAGCTGTTTGATTACCATCAGAAGTACTCATAATAGCATATTCTGATTGTAAAGATAAATTATTAATTACAGTATTAAAATTAATACCTGTTACGACTCTTTTAGATTTCCATCTACCAGAAATACTTGAATCTCCATACATTGAGTTAATTTCGTTATCAGCTGGATTACTGTGCGGATAATTTAAATACCATGCATCTCCAGAGTACTCATCTTCATCAGCAGTATAATAATCTCCATCACAACAAATACATCCATCAAGATTTGTATCAAAAAGAGGATTCTCATCATCACATGCTGTATATGGATCAGTAGTTACTGTACCATCGTCAAATTCAGGATTAATATCTTCACCTCCACCAACAACAGTTCTAATTATCTGAGGGTCTAATTCTCTATCATATAAACTTTTATACCAGGTCAATCCAAACCTAGTATGTTTATCAATTGTTAATCTAATATTTCCACCTTCAGTTTTCTCCGTTAATGCGTCAATCATATTTTCATAAATACGATCTTGATTTTCATTGGTACTTCCCCAACCTAATCGAGGTCTCATAAAAATTAATGAAGTAAAACTACCATCATCATTAATTATAGCATCTCTTTTATCATTAGATAAAAAATAAGAAAATCTATACTCAGAAATATTTCCATATTCAGGTCTTGCTGAAAATTGAATTGCAAGGCCATTTAATGTGAGTTGTTCTGAAGACCCAATATCTGGAGATACACCTAATTGTCGTTTATTCCATTTGGTCCCCGTAAATCTCCTTCTTGATTCATCACCTGATGCAAAGACAAGGCCTTCGCCATATGAAGCTTTAAAATTTCCAACAATAAAGTGATCAATTCGAAAATCTTGACTGTTATTTAAAAATTTCATGTTTTCAAAATCAATATGGACTTTATCAGTATATATACCATCTGGGTCACCAGCATTATTATATCTTAAATATGAAAAACTAGAATTTTTTGAATGCATATATAAACGTGAAAAAATCCCAAGATTAGATCTACCTGAATAATATATTTCTTGTTCTTCCTCATCTGTAATCAACTCTGAATTTGAACGTATAACAGTTTCAAAATTACCTGTTATCCTATCCTTAGTTTTTCCGAATGAAACCTTTGATAATAAATTTTTATATCCAAAATGAGAAATACCTGGAGAATTTTTTAATTGGAATGTACCTTTTATATCTGTCATTTCTTGCTGTTTCAAAACGGCAACAGCATCAATAGGAGAAAAATTTCTAATTTTCATTAACTGATCATAAGTAATTTCATTAGCATTGTATCTCCTATAAAAATGGCCAACTCCTTTTTTAGGTATACTTGAGGAATAAGACTCATCTGTAAATAAATTATATCCGGAATACTTCATATTATCTTCACCATTAAAATTTAGATTTATTCTTATTAATGGCCTAATAGCATGAATATCTTCAATATCAATATTTTCTATATATATTAAATCATAAATAGATTTTATATATTCATAATCAAGGAAATTTTTTATAGAATCAATTTTTTCTTGTGTAATAGGTAATGAGTTTAGTTCTTCAATACTTGCACTATTTATATCTATTTTTTCATCCATTGAAAAAATTAATGTGAAAGTCATTAATATTATAGCTTTGGTTAACATTAAAAATGAAGCCCTACCTCCACATTATGCGTCAATGGTAAAATAGGATGTGTAATAAGGCCATAGGCAACAGATAAATTATCATTAATTGGAGATAAAAATCCAAATCCAAATCTATTTGGTTTCATTTGGACGCCTGTTCGTAAAATAAAATATTCATGAAATTCATATTCTATACCAAAACGAAACTGATTAGATTCGTTATAAATCAATCGCTCATATATAAGAGATGTTTTTAAAAATTTAGATGGACTATAACTACAACCTATATTCAATCGTCTGGGTAAAAATTGTGCATTAGATCCTTGACCTATTCTTGGAGAATTAATATTTTTAATAAAAACGCCTAGGGAAACCTTTTCTCTTAAGGATGCAAGAAAACCTAAATCAAGACCAAAGCTATACATTTTTTTTCCTGGAATTCCATTACTACCATCTCCTAGAGTACCTGCAGAGCTACCTTGATTCAGAATAAAATAATTTACGTTATAACCAAAACTTAAACTTGAATTTCTATCTTTTAATAAATGAAAACCTTGACTAAAAGAGATAGAGACCTCAGATGATAGCTGATTTGAATTTTGATTAGCATTAACTCCTAATTTTTGTATTGCAACAGCCATTATATTTTTTTTATCTAGTTTAAATGAAAGAACTGCGAATTCATAGTTTAAGTTATCTTGTTGATAAAATTGTGTTGAACCAAAAAGAAATGATGAACCAGATAGATTTGAAAGATTTGCTGGATTATAAAATACACTTTCAGCACTACCTGGATTAGAGACAGCTGCACCTGCCATTGCAATAGACCTAGAACTATTAAAAGAATTATTTGTAATAACTTGAGCGCTAACAAAACTAAATAAAATTAAAAAATAAATTCTTCTTATCATTTATATACTCCTACAACTACTGGAGCCATATCAAATGAATATTCACCTGTAACCCAATTTGTTGCCTCAATATGCATTAGATATGTACCGGGAGCAACAATTTGGCCATGATGATCTTTCCCATCCCAATCTGATTTATCTTGATATCTCTCAATAGTCCCTGATGATATAAAAAAGTCATCTAATAAACTCGTTATAAAATTGCCATTCATATCAAAAATTCTAATGACTACCTTTGAATTAGATGGAACAGAAAAACTATAATCTAAGCGTTCTCCAAGAGTGGGAATAATTACAAATGGTTCTGGAATAATTTCCACACTACTAATACTATCATCTATAAAAAACTCTCCCTGGGGATTATAAGCATAATATTCCTGAATATTCTCTTCTTGAGTTATTTCAAATTGAAATGACCCATTATAAATGCCAACTAAACCTTGAGCCAAAATAACATATTCAGACAGATTACTTGGATCAACCATATATGCAATACTTGACTGTGTAGGAGTTATGACATCCCAATCCCAAATAACAAGATCAATAACATGACCTGTTTCTTGATCCATAACTTCAATAACCTGTGGACCATTATTAGGTTCTCTATAATCTCCAAAACTAATTATTGTACCTCTTATTGTAGCTGTAAAACCTTCACTTGAACCCATTACAATATCTTCAATGCTATGTGTAATAGAATTAGCAACACAACAGTCACCATAACCATTATCATTTGCATCTAAACAAGAAACTTCTGCAAACTGATCATAATTTGGGTCTTGAGGGATTAAACAACCACAATCTGGAACAAAACACCCATTTTCAATCACAATATCCCATGATTCTGAAAATAATTCACTGGTTTCATCATGACCTGTAATTCCATTTCCTATAGGAGTATCTGGACAATCTTCAGGCCATACACCATCACACTCACCATTTTCTATATTTGAAATTCGTATATAAGATTCTCCCTCTGTATGATAATTTAATATGCTCTGATTTTGAATAATTGCAGAAGTATCATCATAATAACCATCAACACCAGTTTTATCAATACCAACTTGAGCAAAACCCCAAACAAAGTAATCAACATCTTGAATAATTGGTTCAAATCCATCCCAATAAAACAATATTAAACAGTCAAAATTGTCATTTAAAATATTATCGCTAGATCCAATCGTATTAGAACCATCTGACACAGATAACATGTCTTCCTGTAAACTCAAATCTGGATTAACAGAATAGTAACTATTAA
>MDTG01223922.1_pt1 | contig 26921 bp, 29 predicted proteins | sample 811421 | NCBI WGS metagenome assembly MDTG01 (sample SAMN05326645, study PRJNA326480) | marine metagenome | isolation source: seawater | place: Pacific Ocean: South East | collected 2011
ACCATTTTTAACTTTGTAGCCTTTTCTTCTTTTCTTTTTGAATACAATTACCTTATCATCTTTTTTATGAGCAACAACTTTAGCTTCAACTGAGGTACCAGATATATTTGGTTTACCAACCTGTACTTTCTTTCCATTATCAATAAGTAAAACATTATCAAAAAAGACTTTTGATCCTTCCTTAGCATCAATTCTATTTACAAAAAGTTTTTGATCTTTTTCGACCTTAAATTGACTTCCTTGTATTTCAACTACTGCGTACATTGTTAATTTTTGAATTGCAAAATTAAACTATTTATTAAAATATACAAGAGTTATTGGGTTTATAGTTCTATCCAATTATCATTTTTTAAAGACCATTCCACAACTTGTTTTATTCTCTCAGTAAGTTTTATAGATGGATACCATCCTAAATTTTTCATTTTTTCACCAGAGAGTGAATATCTTAAGTCATGACCAGGTCTAGAGGAGTGGAAATCTACCATTTCATATTTTAATTCTTTTCCTTGGGAAGTTGCAATTATTTTGGCAAGTTCAAGATTATTTAGCTCCTCAGATCCAACAATATTAAATTTTGGACATTTAGCTCCCCCAAAATCAATTTGATTATCTAATTGTCTTGTAAGTATAAAATGAATTGCTTCAGCAACATCCTCAGCATGAATATAATGACGTGAACCCGGAATTTGTTTTGTCTTGTCTGAATGAATTGTTACTGACTCTCCATCTCTAATCTTTCTTATACACATAGGAATAAATTTTTCTGGATGTTGTCTCTCACCAAAAACATTCATAGTATGGGTAATATATACAGGCAAGTTGTATGTGTTTTCATATGCTACTGCTAATTCTTCACCACCTGCTTTTGTTGCGCTGTAGGGGTTTGTAGAGTTGTATCTATCATTTTCCTTGTAGTTAACACCTTCAGGGGCTGGACCAAAAACCTCATCAGTACTAAAGTAAACAAACCTTTCAAGTTTCTTAGATTCATTTATTTCTCTTGCATAATTTAAAATATTAGCAGTTCCAACCACATTATCTAGCACAAACTCCATAGGATAATCAATACTTCTATCAACATGGGAACCCGCTGCAAGATGTAATATTATATCAATATCACCTATTTCTTTTTTAATCCACGGATTTATTTCAGATTTCAAATCATGAAATACAACTTTAACTCTTGATTTTTCATTAGTTGAAAGCTCAGAAAGAATACTATCAAGTCTATTAAGATTACCACTGTAATCAAGTCTATCTAGTGAAACCATATTCCAATTAGTTTTTTTAATTAAGTAATAAATTAAATGATGGGAAATGAATCCTGCCCCACCTGTTATTAAAATATTTTTCATGATATGATTTATAAGTTTTCTATATATTCTTTAAGTCTGTCTTTCGGTTGCCAATTTAGTAGATTGATCAAATCATCGTTTACTCTTAAAGTTTCCCTGTAATTTCCTTTTTGATCTGGAATATTTACTGAATTAATTCCATATTTTTTATTAAACATTTTATAAAGTTCATTTATACTGTAATTAACTCCTGTCCCAATTTCCCATGCATCATCATGATTAATATCAGAATTTGATATTTTTAATAATCCATCTACAATATCATAAACATGAATAAAATCTCTCTTTTGATTTCCATCACCAACAATCGGCAATGGTTGATTATTATTTACTTTTACTTGCCAAATTCCTATTACATTTCCAAATTTTTCATCTAATTGTTGAGTTGGCCCATAAACATTATAAAATCTAGCAATTTCAACATTAACATTGAATGATTTTTTATAAAGTTTACACACCTCTTCACCTAAAAATTTTGTCATTGCATAGGGTGAGTCTGAAGGATCGTGATGCTTAGAGGATGATCCAGCATAAATTACTTTAACATTATTTACCCTAGCCCACTCCATAACTTTTGTTGTTCCTGTGACATTGATTCTGACTGACTCTTGAGGGTTATTAAATGACGGTTGAACTCTTGATTGTGCTGCAAGATGAAAACAAACATCAAATTTTGTTTTTAACTTAAATATATTCTCTATATCGTCATTTATATACTTAGCTCCTGGAACTTCATTTTCAGTTTTACCAGTTGAATAATTATCTAAAGATGAGACATCGTAGCCTTTTTCAATCATCTTTTTTATCAAATTTGAACCAATAAAGCCAGCACCACCAGTGACTAATATACTTTTCATTAAAAATATTTTACACAAATATAATTTAATATAAACATATAAGGTTAGCATCTATGTTAATTGTATGTAACAAGAAAAAAGATGATAATTTTAAAAAAAAATCTAAAATAGATAATAAAATTACTTAAAATTAAGTACTTTTATATCTATAAATTAAATTTTTAATCGATTACTACATGAAAAAATGGTTTGTCATAAATACAAAACCAAATAAAGAGCTTCATATAGCAGATGAACTTATTAAAATAGGAATATTAAGTTTTTGTCCAGCTATTAAAGTAATTAAGCAATATTCTGATAGAAAGAAGAAAATTCTGAAGCCTTTAATTTCATCTTATTTGTTTGTATATATAGACGAAAAAAAAAGAAATGATGTGTTTATTATACCAGGGATCACTAAATATTTTTTTTGGCAAGGTAAGCCTGCAACAGTAAAGGCAGATGAAATAAATAATATGAGAAATTACATAGATGGCCTTTATTCTGAAAAGAGTATTTTTTCAATGTGTGAAGGTGAGTTTTATAAAATTCCTGAAGGACCTTTTTTAGGGCAAAAGGGTAAAGTGATTGAATTAAAAAATAGTACAATTAAATTAAAGCTAGATAGCTCTGGAATTATGCTGACCTTGAGGAAAGCTGTTGCTTAGTTTTAAAAGAATAAAAATGAATTGTCTGGCATTACTAATATGGGTATTGTCTGGCGGAGCCATGAAAAACAACTAAATGTTAGGTGAATTAATTACTTCTAAAACTCGATTACAATTGCTTATAAAATTTTTTATATCTCAGGCTAACCGTGGATATTTAAATGGTCTTGCAACAGAAATGGGTGAATCAACAAATGCAATTCGCAAAGAGCTAAATCATCTTCAAGGGGCTGGTTATCTAGAAAAGATAAAGGTGAATAATAAGATTGAATATAAGGCTAATACAAATCACCCACTTTTTAAAGTAATGCAAAAAGTTGTTTTTAAACATTTAGGATTAGAAGATGTAGTTGAAAACGTACTGGAAAGAATGGGTAATGTAGATCAAATTATTTTAGTTGGAGATTATGCTAGGGGTAATGACTCTGGACTTATTGAAGTTTTTTTAATTGGACAAAAATTAAATATGGCATATATTTCTCAACTAGAGGATAAGATTGAAGAATTAATTGGGAGAAAAGTAAGTTTCTATTTAGCTTCTAAGTATTTGTCAGATAAAGATCATATAGTTTTATTTAATTCAAAAGAAAAATGATATCAATAGAATTAGAAGAAAGACCTTGGGGTAGATTTTTTGTTTTACATGATGAACAAAATTATAAACTTAAACGAATTGAAGTAGATCCAGGCCATAGGCTTTCATATCAATATCATGAAAAAAGATCTGAGGCATGGACTATAGTTGAAGGGGAGGGAACTATAACATTGAACGGGGATGAAAAAAATTGTATTTATGGTGAAACAATTTATATCCAACAAGGTGTAAAACACAGAATAGATAATAAAAGTGATGAGAAATTAGTCTTCATTGAAGTTCAAACAGGCAGTTACTTTGGAGAAGATGATATTACAAGAGTTGATGACGATTATCAAAGAGTTTAAAAAATGAAATTAAAAGCAATAATTGTATCTGGATATTTTAATCCCATACACAAGGGGCATATTGAGCTTTTTCACAAAGCAAAATCAATGGGAGACAGACTTTTTGTAATTCTAAATAATGATAATCAAAGAGAGCTTAAGGGGTCTAAGGAATTTATGTTAGAGGATGAGAGATATATAATTTTAGAGGAGTTAGAAGTTACAGATAAAATTTTTATATCAATTGATAATGATAGAACTGTATGTAAGAGTATAGAAAAAATTTCAAATGAATTTGGCAATGAATATGAATTGTATTTTGCCAATGGTGGAGATCAGGATAATACAATATGTCCTGAAGCTGACATTTGTAATTCACTAGGAGTCAAACTTATTGACGGACTAGGTAAAAAAATTCAGTCTTCATCATGGCTATTAAAAAAATAAGATGAAAATAAAAAATATATGTTGTATTGGAGCTGGCTATGTTGGAGGACCAACAATGGCAGTAATTGCACTTAAATGTCCTCATGTAAATGTTACTGTTGTTGACATTAATAATGAGAAGATAGATGCTTGGAATGGACCTTTAGATAAGCTTCCTGTTTATGAGCCTGGATTATCTGATATAATTAAAACAGTTCGTAATAAAAATCTATTTTTTTCATCTAAAATTGCTGAGAATATTGAAAAGTCTGAAATGATTTTTATGGCAGTTAACACTCCAACCAAAACTGAAGGTGAAGGCGCAGGTATGGCGTCTGATTTGAGGTATGTCGAGGCTTGTTCAAAGGACATTGCAAAATACTCTATTAGTGATAAAATAATTGTTGAAAAATCCACCCTCCCAGTTAGAACTGCAGAAAAAATTAAAGAAATTTTATGCTCAGAAAATAATGATGTTAAATTTGAGATTCTATCTAATCCAGAATTTTTAGCCGAGGGGTCTGCAATTCAAGATCTATTTAAGTCTGATAGAGTTTTAATTGGGGGGGACGCAACAGAATCTGGTAAAAAAGCAGTGCAGTCTCTAGTAGATATTTATTTAAATTGGATTCCTAAAAACAAAATAATTACAACTAACGTTTGGTCATCAGAATTATCAAAACTTGCATCTAATGCAATGTTAGCGCAAAGAATATCATCTATTAATAGCCTTTCAGCTTTATGCGAAAAAACAGGAGCCGATACAATTGAGGTATCGAAAGCAGTAGGCATGGATCACAGAATTGGATCATACTTTTTAAGTCCATCACCTGGATTTGGAGGTAGTTGCTTTCAAAAAGATATTTTAAATCTGGTTTATTTGTGCGAATATTATGGCCTAAAAGAGGTTGCGGAATACTGGCACCAGGTTGTCAAAATTAACAACTACCAAAGAGATAGAATTGTAGAGGTTGTAGAAAAAGCTACAAACTATGATTCCTCAAAGACTATATCAATTTTAGGCTGGGCATTTAAGAAAAATACGAATGATTCTCGAGAGTCATCTTCAATTTATATTTCCTACAAGCTTTTAGATAAAGGATATAAAATTAAAATTTATGATCCTAAAGTAAAAGAGGAAAGGGTATTTGAGGATCTCAGGAGTTTATTAAATTCTAAAAATGATACTAGAGATTTGATTTCTAGAGCTGAGTTTTGTGACAGCATGAATAATTCAATTAATAATTCAGATGTTTTACTAATTTTAACAGAATGGGATGAGTTCAGAGTGATAAATTCATCAAAAAAAATTATTGATACAAGAAATCTAAACATTAAAAATCCTTATTTTAAGATATAATATGATTAAGTATTTTTCAAAAATAGAACCTGATAAACTTTTACATGTGATTGTAAAAAAGAGTGATATAAAATCAGGAAGAATAGATGTTATTCCAGAAGAAAATTATATTCAGTGTGCATTACTAAACTTAAAAAAAAATACAACATTTAAACCCCATAAGCACATTTGGAAAAAAAGATCTTCTAGTGTAATTGCTCAAGAAAGTTGGGTAGTGATTAATGGGAGTGTTAAATGTATATTTTATGATTTAGATGACAAAATATTGGCTACTCCAATACTAAGGGAAGGCGACGCTTCTTTTACTCTTCAAGGTGGACACACATATGAGATTCTTGAAGACAATACTTTAGTTTATGAAATGAAAACTGGACCATATGAAGGCCAAGAGATGGATAAAGTTTTTATTTAAACCTGATACTAATGAAAAAATTTTTAATAATTGGGCAAGGATCACAAACAATTCAGTTTTTTAGAAAGTTATATGGGATGGGTGTAAGGCCTGATCAGCTTAAAGTTATTACTTTATTAAATGATGCAAATAAATCTTTACTTGAATTTATTAAATATTATGAGATTGATTTTACAATTTCTGACAATATTGACTTTGACTCCAAATTAAATAAACTTTTAGTAAAGAATTATTTTAATCTAGTTGTATCATTTTCTAATCCTTTTATTATAGACAAGAAGCACCTAGACAAATCAATATTTATAAATTTTCATCCAGGCAAGCTTCCAGGTTACAGAGGAAGCTTCTCAACTGTTCACTCAATGATTAATGGTGAGAAACAAGTTGGTGGAACGTGGCATTATATAGATGAAAAAGTAGATATGGGTAATATAATCAAGTCTGTTAATGTCTCAATTAAAAAAAAAATCAACATCATTTTCGTTAAATCACCAGATTTTTGAAAAAGGTATAAAGGCATTTGATAATGTATTAAAACTTGTTGAAAGTGAAAATGAAGGTATAAAACAAAAGAAAAATCAGGGTAAGTTTTATTTAAATAAATTTCCTGACTTAAGTGTTATAGAAGATAAAGATCTAAAATTTAAAGTTAATTTTTTTCCACCAAAATTTAAGTAAATGAGTTTTGAAAAGATAGAATTATTTGAAAAAAAAGTTGCAAGTTTTTTTGGGGCACCTTATGGCATTGCTGTAGACTGCTGTACACACGGAATAGAACTTTGCCTTAGGCAACAATCTATTAAATCTATAACAGTTCCAAAGAGAACTTATCTTTCAATACCTATGTTAGCATCTAAATTAAACATTAAATTAAAATGGAAAGATGAGGATTGGAAGGATTATTATTACATAGGCGATACTAATATAATTGATGCGGCAGTTTTATGGAGAAAAAAAAGCTATATAGAAAATACCTTTATGTGTGTAAGTTTTCAATTTCAGAAACATCTTTCACTAGGAAGGGGAGGAATAATTTTAACTGACAATATAGACAGCGCATTAGAATTAAAAAAAATGAGTTATGACGGAAGAGATCCTCAAATTCCTTGGAGAAGTCAGAATATTGAAAATTTAGGATATCACTATTACATGAATCCTGAAATTGCAGAGATAGGATTACAAAAATTAGATAAAGCGATTATTACAAAACCTAAACAATGGTCAATAAAAGAGTGGCCTGATTTAACTAAACTTGATGTATTTAAAAAGAAATTATGAAAAAAGCATTTATAACAGGGATTAATGGCCAAGATGGAAGTTACTTAGCAGAATATTTATTAGAGCTCAATTATGAAGTCCATGGAATAGTTAGAAGGTTATCTACTCCTGAGAATCAATCATCAAGAACTATGAATTTCCAGAATAAAATTTATACGTATTATGGAGATCTTTTAGATCAAGGAGGATTAGAAAGACTACTAGATAAGATTCAGCCAGATGAAATATACAACATTGCTGCTCAATCTCATGTGAGGATTAGTTTTGATGTTCCTCAATATACAGTTCAAACTAATGCTCTTGGTGTGATAAATATCTTAGAAGCATATAAAAGATCTTGTCCAGATGCTAAGTTTTATCAAGCTAGTTCCTCTGAGATGTTTGGCTTAACAGTTGAAGAAGATAACTTTCAAAGGGAAACCACCATCATGAATCCTGTTTCTCCTTATGGATGTGCTAAAGTTTTTGGTTATAATATCGTAAGGAACTACAGAAGAGCATATAATTTACATGCTACTAATGGGATACTATTTAATCATGAATCCCCAAGAAGAGGTTCAAATTTTGTTACAAGCAAAGTTACAAAAGCTGCTGCAAAAATTAAATTAGGGATGCAAGATAAGCTTGAACTAGGTAATATGGATTCATATAGGGATTGGGGACACTCTTATGATTATGTAAGAGCTATGCATTTAATGTTACAGCATGACAAACCTGGAGATTGGGTGGTTTCAACAATGGAAACTCACTCAGTAAGGGATATGTGTAGGTTAGTCTTTGGGTTTATTGATCTTGACTATAAAGATTATGTAGTTCAAAACCCTAAATTTTTGAGACCTGAAGAGCTACCTTATTTGAGAGGAGATTCTTCAAAAATTAGAACTGAGTTAGGGTGGAAACCAAAATACACCTTTGAAGAGATGATGAAAGAAATGATTGAATTTTGGATTGAGTATTTTAAAAAATAATCAGTTTTTTAGCTAATTATAATAAATCCATTACTCTTGACAAGTAAAAAAAGTAAGGTACTTAAAGGCATAATAACAGATTTTTTATTGATGGGATCTAAGACATTTAAACAAATAGTCTTCATCCCTGTTATACTTTTTTATGTTGGTTCACAGAATTATGGTGATTATATAACCATTGTTGCTTACTCAGGCCTTTTTAGTCTATTTGATATAAACTTCAGTCTTTATTTCACAAGAGAACTTTCAAAAAAGAATAATAAAATAGAAAAAGAGCAATTAGTTACAACAGCCTTAATATTAATGGTTATTAATGTAATAATCACATTTTTAATTGGATTTATACTTATTTCAATTTTAGAGACTCTCACTAATTATATTTTATTTTCTAAATATTATTTCTTTTTTATAATCCTTCTAATTATTAAGATGTTAAATATTTCTATAGGTTTTTGTGCAGCATTATTAAACTCTCTGTTTAAAATGGCATTTATGAATTCAGTAAGAGCAATAATTATATTTATTGAATTGGCAATATGTTTAGTTATGTTTAGGCTAGATTTTGGCTTAAAATCACTGTTTTATGCCGAAATAATTGCAACAAGCTTAATATTCATTGTTTTATTTATCTACTCCCTTAGGTTTTTTGATATTAAAATAAATTTTCCCAATTATAAAATTGTAAAGCAGGCTATAGACTACAGCTTCTCTCATTATTTAATGAAAATATCAAAATTGGGTCTATCAAATTTAGATAGTATCGTAATACATTATTTTCTTGGAGCTAATTTGGTCACCTTATATAATATTTCAATTAAGTTACCTATTTTAATTTCCAGAGAGATTACAGGAAAAATTTCTAGTAATATTTTTTCTACTGTAAGTAGTCTGGATTTAAAAGATAAAACCAGAAATTTCAAAAATCTTTTTTCAAAACTGAACTACTTTATTTTTAGACTTGGATTTATTAGTGCAATTACACTGTTCTTCATCAACAAGAACTTTGTGGAGATATGGATTGGAGGAAGCATAAACTACAATGAAAATTTAACTCCTGTTTTTTGTTTTATTGTTATCGTAGAAATAATTTATTTTTTCCATGAAACTCTACTTTTAGCTCAGGACAATATATCAAAGTTAGGTAAGGTATCTTTAATAGAACTGTTTGCTAATATTACTCTTAGTTTAATTCTAGTTCAATTTTATGGAGTTGTAGGTGTTGCTTTAGCAAGCCTATTAAGTAAATTGATAATATCTTTTAGCTACGTTATAATTAGAGTAAAGAAAATTTTTAGAATTGATTTTCCTTCTGTATCATTTTATAAAAATATATTCTATTCAATCATAGCTACTTTCACTCTATTTTATTTTTTTGAAGACTCAAACAGATACTTATTATTGATATTAGGAATTTTATTACCAGTAACGATAAATTTAATAGCAGAAGATTTTAAAATATTTTTGAGAAGAAAATTAACGATTAAGGATAAGTTTAAATTAATATTATTTGGTGAAACTATTTAAAAAGACTGCTATTATTAAAATTACTGGAGGACTTGGAAATCAAATGTTTCAATACTCATATGGCGAATATTTAAAATCTAATGGACTTAACGTTTATCATGATTACTTTTTATGGTTGACATTAAATAAAAAGAAATTAAGAATTAAAGAGTTGAACATTCAACTGCGTAGTGCATCAAAATTACTCATAATTATTCTTGGAATCTTCGAAAGAATGCGATATTCTAATTTTGTTTTATTCGAAAAAAAAGCTTATCAAAATCAAGAAATAGGAAGAGGTAATCTATTATACTATGTTGGTTATTGGCAAAATGTAAACTATCTTTTGAAAAATAAAGATATTTTAAAAAGACACTTTGCATATAATATCACCAATAAAAAAGTTAATGAGTTCACTAATACAATTAATAATAACTCCGTTGCTATTCATGTTAGAAGAGGAGACTATGTAAATAATAAAGTTCATGAGACTATTGGGGTTAAATATTTTAAAAAAGCTGTCAAAGAAATTCTAAGTTTAGTTGAGAATCCTCAATTTTTTATTATTTCTGATGATATTTCTTGGTGTAAAAAGAATCTTTTAGTCCCTAAATGCATTTATATAGACTTTACTTCTAGTGAAATTGAGGATTTTGAGATAATAAAAAGATGTAACCATAAAATAATTTCAAATAGTTCGTTTAGTTGGTGGGCAGCTTTTTTAGGGGAAACGGAAACATCAATAACAATATGTCCAAAAAAATGGACCAATATAGTTGAAACTAATTCCTTACAATTAGCAAATTGGATTAAAATATAACTTAATGATAATTTTAAACTTCAACTCTAAATTAAATAAGGTAAAAAAGTTTAATATCCATCAAAATGGCATTCAACTTTTAGAGAATAAAGTTTCTATGGAGTTCAGAGTAGATGTCTTTAGGACCCAACCACTTTTTCTATTTAAAGATCATTTAGACAATCTTTACATCTTTGATGACATGAATTTTTTTTATTCTAAAACTTCGTTCAAAAGAAAAATTGATACTGTTGGATTCTGGGAGATAATGCTTTTTGGAACAAGTTTATGGACAAGGACTCTATATCAAAACCTAACTCAATTACCTGGTGCCACTAGTTTGAAAGTTAATAAAAAAACAAAAAAATTTTCTATTAAAAGATATTGGGATTTTAATGTTAAACAAGATAAAAAAATACAGACTATAGATGATGCTGCAAAAATTCTTGATAAAAAACTCTCCAAAATATCTAAAAATTTAGATAAAAGTAAGAGTTATATTCTTGGATTAAGTGGGGGGCTTGACGCAAGAATAACACTTGCTTACATATCAAAATTTATATCTAAAGAAAAAATCAAGTTGTTTACCTATGCCAATTCAACTAATTCTCTTGAATTTAAAATAAGTAAAAAAATTTGTGAGAGATTAAATTTAAATAAACCTGACTTTCACTTGTTAACATTAGAGTCATATAAAGATGCTTTAGAATATCTTCCTAAAAAATCAGGTGGACAAATTAGCATCAATCACTGTCACATTATCGATTTTTTGAAAAATAATTCAATTTCAGATCAAATTCTACTTTCATCATACTTTAGTGATGCAATTTTTGGGTGGGAATGTAAAAGTAATTTATCAGAAGCAGAAAAAAACTTTAATCCATATGAAGACACACTTGATAATTGTACTTTCTTAGATTCAGGAATAAAGAATCAAATTAGGTTAGATTCTAGACATATTACAAAAGATTATGATAGAAAATCAAATATTAGTTCTCTTAAAGAATATATATATATCACTGAAAGAAATCAGAAGTTTCATAATTATCTTTTTAATATTCAAAAAGATTTTTCAAAAAATAATTTTGATTTTTATAATAACTATGATTTATTTAAGTTCTCTTTATCAATACCGCACGAGTTTAAGCATCACAAGAAGATTGAGTACTACATGCTAGAAAAATATTTTAATAAAATTAGTCACAAGTCCGTTGGAGATATATCAAGTAATAAATTTTTTAGATCTAATAAATCTATATCACTTTCAAAGTTTGATTTTAAATTTAGGAACAGGCTTAACGCACTCCTAAGAAAAATAACTAATGGTTTAGTACAAATTGAAAATAAATATCAGACCGAAGAACTAGAAAAAATTTTATACTATTTTAAAAAGGAATTAATAGGAAGCTTCAAGTTACTTTCAGACATGAAGGTACTTGATAAAAAACATGAATTTTTAAAATCAATCCCTATTTCACCAAAAGGAACTAATAAAAGATATATATTAATATCTATTGCAAAACTATTTAAATGAAAATACTAATTACAGGAGTTTCTGGATTTATTGGATACCATTTAGCTTTAAAATTACTTAAACACAATTTTGAAATAATTGGTGTTGATAATATGAATAATTATTACAATAATGATCTAAAATTTGATAGGTTAAAAGAAATAGAAAAAATATCAAATTCTAATTTTAAATTTAGAAAGGTTGATATTAATGATGAATCATCAATTAATAAAATTTTTACTGAGAATAAATTTGATGTTGTAATTCACCTTGCTGCACAGGCTGGGGTAAGATACAGTATTGATAATCCCAAAACATATATTGACACTAATATTAAAGGATTCTTTAATGTAATTGATGCAAGTTATAAATCTAATGTAGACTTATTTTTATATGCTTCAAGTTCTAGTGTTTATGGACTTGGAAAAGAATTGCCTTATAACGAAAATAGCATTACCGATAAACCTGCAAGTTTATATGCTGCTACCAAAAAATCAACTGAACTAATATCTCATTCTTATTCTCATTTATATGGATTAAAAACTATTGGTCTTAGATTTTTTACAGTTTATGGACCCTGGGGTAGACCAGATATGGCGTACTATACATTTACTCAGAAAATTTTGAATGATGAGCCAATACAAATTTTTAACAATGGGTTAAACTACAGAGACTTTACATATATCGAAGATATTATTGATGGAATAGAAAAGATTATTAATAAGGGTTTAATAAAACAAAATTATAGCTTAATTAATATTGGCAATAATGAGTCAGTATCAGTTGAGAAATTTATTTCAATACTTGAGAAAAATTTAAATAAAAAAGCTATCAAAGAATATGTTAGTTTTCAAAAGGGTGATGTCGAGAGAACATGGGCTGACATAAATTTAATTAAAAAGGATTATGGGTACTCACCAAAAACAAGTTTAGAGGAGGGTTTGAAAAAATTTTGTAAGTGGTACCTAAACTATAATAAAGTTCATTGAAAGTTTATTTAATTCAAAATACTCCAACTGCACATATTAACGAAATGGTTAATAGCCTTGAAAAAGATGGCTTACAAACTAAAGTTTTTTATGCAACAAGTAATGGCGAAGACCACCATAATAGAAATAATTATTACTCAAAAAAAATAAATTTTGAGTTTATTAAAAAAATATTCTACAGTAATGGATTAGTAATAATTACAGGATGGATGAATATTAATATGATAGTGTTAAATATTTTATTTTTTGTCACTCAAAAAAAATATTTTTATTGGACAGATAGACCGTCAAAAGTTTCTTCATTTTCTTTTGCTTCATTTAAAAGACTTGCTTCTATATTAATTATGAGATATTCTAATTCATTTATTTTGTGTGTAGGAAAAACAGCACAAGAATACTTCCAAAAAAAAGGTTTTAATAAATCAAGATTGATAAACTATCCGATATTAACTTCTTGTCTAGAAAACAAAATAGATAAAAATAAAAAAGTTAGATGGAGAAAAGTAAACTTTAAAATTGAGAAGGATATGTTTCTTATTTCTTCAGGGAGTAGGCTAGAATACGAAAAGGGGTATGACCTGTTGTTAAAGGCAGTCTTTCTTATTGAAGATACTTTAAAAGAAAAAATTAAGCTTATTATTGTTGGTAATGGTTCTCAAAAAAATAATTTAAAAGAATTAGCAGGAGAGCTAAATCTAACTAATAACATTATCTTTTTAGATTGGCAAGAAATTGAATACTTTAAAGAAATTATAGCTCACTCTGATTTATTTATTCATCCATCAAGATATGACGCCTACGGCGCAAGTATCTATCCCCTTGCATTAGGTGTTCCAGTTTTAGGATCTTCAAAAGCAGGAGTTATAATTGATAGGGTTATTGATGGTTTTAATGGATTGGTATTTGACCCCGAAAATTTGAATGACTTTAAATCAAAAATTGAAAAATTAATTTTAAATAATTCTTTGATATCGAAGTTAGGGAATAATGCACTCTCAAATTCAAATCTTCACCAACCTAACATGTATGCTAAAACTTTGAAAAAATATGAGCAAAAATTTTACTAAGAAAAATGATAGATTCATCACCAAAGATTCTGAAGGGAATGAAAATGGATCTTTAATTACTATTTATAATAACACTGAAAATCTATACCCTGATGGTTATTATCCAAGTCAAGTTTATTTGACAACACTAATTGTTGGTAAAGTTAAGGGTCCTCACCTTCATTATAAAAGAGATGGTTTATTTACATGCATTAGGGGTGATGTTCGTATTATTCTAAAAGATAATGGAAAATATAAAATCTATAAATCAGGAGAAAATTATGATTATGCTTCAATATTTATTCCAAGAGGAGTTCCTGCAGCGATTCAAAATATTTCTTCAAAAGAGGCATACTTACTTAACATGCCTAATCCAGCATGGACAAAAGAAATGGATGATGAATTCACAGACGACTTTTCAGATTTTAATTTTGACATATAAAATGAAGAAAAAAATCATAATTGTTGGAGAATATATGTGGCCATGGTATCAAACAGCACTTAAAAATGCTTTTGAAGAATTAGGACATATAACACACTCCTTTAAATGGTTTGATTTTTTTTGGATTAGAAATAATAACAATCAGTTAAAGAGTAAAAGCTTATACCACAAAATTCAATATAGACTCTTAATAGGTCCAACCATCTTAAGGATAAATTATCTTTTATTTAAAAAAATAAAGAAAGTAAAACCAGATATAATTTTTCTTTACAGCTCAACTATAATCCTTAATTATACTCTTAAAAGAATTAAATCTTTATATCCTAAAATTAAAATATGTCAATACACTAATGATTCTCCTTCTTCATCAAACGGTACTTTTGGTCTTTGGAGAAGGTTTAAAGCAAATATTAGGTATTGTGATTATCATTTTATTTTCAGAGAAAATGATAGAGAATACTTTAAATTAAATGGTGCAAAATCAATTAACTTATTAATGCCCTATTACGTACCAGATAAAGATTATTTTATTCCACAAAAGGAAATTCCTGAAAAATTTCACTGTGATATAGTTTTTGCTGGACATTACGAGGATGATGGACGAGTTGAAATTCTTGAAGAGTTAATAAATAAAGGATATAACTTGAACTTATTTGGAGGTGGTTGGAACAAGGCTTTAATAAAAAGAAAAAGGTCACCTTTAAGGTCCTTGATGCCAATATATCCGGTTACTGGTTTAGATTATAATTATGCTATTTGTGGAAGCAAAGTTGCTCTTTGTTTTTTATCTAAAATAAATAATGATTCTTATACAAGAAGAAACTTTGAAGTACCAGCAATGAGAAAAGTATTATTGTCTGAGTATTCAGATGATTTAAATAAAATATTTATTGAAAACAAAGAGATGGTTTTTTTTAAGAATAAATCTGAATTGTTTGAAAAGATTGATGTATTATTAAAACAAAAATTACAAAGAGAGGAAATTGAATTAAATTTAATGAGTTCTGGATTAGCTAGACATAGTGTTGTTGAAAGAGCAAAACATATTATAGATGTAATTTATAGATGATAAGTAAAATAAAGGACATTGATTTAGAACTATTGCCAATATCTATGGCTGATATTGAAAAACTGAGACTATGGAAAAATTCGAATAAAGAATATTTTTTTTTAAAAAATGATATTACAAGAAAAGAACAAATTAATTGGTATAAAAACACTTATATAAAAGAAACTAACAATCAAATATTTATAGTAAAATATCAAAATATTAAAATTGGAACTTTAGGGTATAGGTTTAACAATAATTGTTGGGATATATACAATGTAATGAATATTAATGACGAATTTAAGGGTAAAGGAATAATGTCAATAGCGCTGAATAAATTAATTCATTATCTGAAAGAACAAAAAAATATAACTATTGTAGCTAAGGTCCTCATTACCAATAATAATATTAATTGGTATCTTAAAAATAATTTTAAAATTACAAGTAAAAACAAAGGATATTACCAAGTAACATACAAAAAATGAAAGGAATAATATTAGCAGGTGGAACTGGATCTAGATTAATGCCAATTACGAAGGTAATTAACAAGCAGCTTCTCCCTATTTATGATAAGCCAATGATTTATTATCCAATATGTACCTTACTAGAAATGGGTATTAATGAGATATTAATTATTTCAAATGAAAAATCCTTACCCTTTTATAAAAGTCTTTTAGGAGATGGAGGCAAATACGGGATTAAACTTTTCTATGAAGACCAAAAAGAACCAAGAGGTCTTCCCGAAGCTTTTATTATTGGTGAAAAATTTATTGGGACAGATAATGTAACATTAATTCTTGGCGATAATATTTTTTATGGTTCAAACTTGACTCAAAATATTAAATTAATGACTCAAAATATTAATGGAGGAATTGTTTTTGGATATGAAGTTTCAAATCCAAGTGATTACGGTGTAGTTACATTTAATAAAGATGGAACAGTGGTTTCAATTGAAGAAAAACCAAGAACCCCAAAGTCAAACTTTGCAGTGCCTGGACTATATATTTATGATAATTCAGCAATAAGAAGGTCAAAAGAACTTGATTTTAGTAAAAGAAATGAGCTAGAGATTACCGATCTTAATAATAGTTTTCTTAAGGATAAACTTCTAAATGTATTTACTCTTCCAAAAGGTTCAGTTTGGTTTGACACAGGAACTTATTCTACTTACTCAAGTGCATGTGAATTTGTTAGAGTTGTTCAAGAAAGACAAAAAATTTTAATTGGATCAATTGAAGAGACAGCATTTAATCAAAAGTTAATTAATCAAACTGAACTAATTAATTTAGCTAAAGAAAATAGTGCATCTGAGTATGGAACCTATTTAAAAAATATTGCAAAATGATAAGTGTATTTGGTTGTAGTGTAGGAGATGAAGAAAAAAGTATTGTCGCAAAAACAATAGAATCTCAGTGGCTTGGCATGGGAAGTCAGGTAGATAAGTTTGAAAGTCAGATCAAGAAGAAGTTTTCAATCAAAAATTTCATAATGGTTGATAGCGGTTCTAATGCACTATTTATGGCAATTAAACTTCTAAACCTTCCAAAAGATAGTGAAATTATTCTTCCATCATTTACTTGGGTTTCATGTGCTCAAGCTATATTATTAGCTGGTCATAAACCTGTTTTCTGTGATGTAGACCTAAGAACTATGAACGTAACTAAAGAATTAATTAAAGAAAGAGTTACAAAAAAAACAAAGGCTATTATGATAGTTCATTATGCGGGACTGCCTGTTAATATGAACGAAATAAAAGAACTTGGATTGCCTATTATTGAGGATGCTGCTCATGCAATTTACTCAAAGTATAAAGGGGAACAATGTGGTACAATAGGGGATGTTGGAATTTATAGTTTTGATAGTGTTAAAAATTTAACATGTGCTGAGGGCGGAGGACTAGTAACAAAAGATGTTAGTAAAATAAATAGAGCTAAAACTCTCAGATATTGTGGAATTGGTAAATCAGGATTTCAGAATGCTTCATCAGGTGGAAGTGCAGAAAGATGGTGGGAGTATGACATAACTGAGCCATTTATTAAAATGCTGCCGAATAACATCAGTGCAAGTATAGGTTTGGGTCAATTAAAAAAGATTGATTCACTTCAGGATATAAGAGCAAATATTTGGAAATTATACAATGAAAACTTGTCGGATATTGATGAAGTTATTACACCTTTAGATGTAAGTGAAAAAGATTCAAGACATTCATATTTCACTTATTGTATAAGAGTTAAAAACAGGGATGCTTTGGCAAAATTCCTTTTAAATCATGACATTTATACAACTTTAAGATATCACCCTCTTCATATGAATGCTCTATATAATCAGCAGCATATTGAATTGAAAAATTCAATTATATTGAATAAAGAGGCCTTAAGTTTACCAATTCATCCCAGAATTAGCAAAAGTGATGTAGCAAAAATTTGTAGTTTAATTAGAAATTTTTTTAAAAATTGACATTAGGTGTTGAAGCAGTTAATATAAGAAGTGGAGGAGGTTTAAAACACCTTAAAACCTTTATAGAGCTAAATTCAAAAAAAAATTATTTTAGAAAGATAATTGTTTATACTAATTCAAAAACAAAATTAGAGTTGTCAAGTATAGATAATGTAAAATTGATAACAAAAACAGCTTTTGATCTTCCATATTTCCTCTATGTCTTATATCAGTTAATATTCCTTAAGAGTCTTTTGAATAAGGATAAATGTGATATAGTTTTTGTTCCTGGTTCCATTTTTTTTACGGATTACCCAAGTGTTCTAATACCACAAAATATGTTACCATTTGAAAAAGAAGAATCAAAAAGATTTTCATTTTTTAATAGATTAAAATTTTATTTAGTTGGAATTGCTCAAAAGTATTCTTTAAAAAAGGCAGATGGAGTAATATACCTATCAAAATATGCTAAAAATAAAATTAGTGTTTTTTCTCCCTTTTCAAAACAAACAATTATTCCACATGGCATAAATCAAAACCCAGAGTCTGCTAAAATAAATACAGATTTTAACAAATCTAATCCAATGCAACTATTATATGTATCCCCTGTATATCCATATAAACATCATAAGTTATTACTTGAGGCAATAGGAGAATTAATAAATGAAGGTTATTTTATTGATTTTAAAATCGTTGGAGGGGGCTCAAAATATGAAGTCAAAAAATTAAAAGACTCTATTATTAATGAAAGTATAAAATATATTGGGGAAGTAACTTCTGAAGATGTATCAACTTATTATAAAAACTCAAATGTATTCATTTTTGCTTCAACATGTGAAAATCTCCCAATTACCCTTTTGGAAGCTATGTCATATGGATTACCTGTTATTTGTTCAAGCTATGGAGTAATGCCAGAAGTTCACGATTATTCTTCTGAATTTTTCTTTGATCCAACTAATAAAGATTCAATAAAAAATAGCTTATCAAAAGCATATTATAATATTGATATACTAAATAAGGAGGCAATTAAAAATAAATATTTATCAAGTCAATATAGTTGGGATTTATGTGTTGATTCAACAAATGAATTTTTAAAATTATGCTATAAAACTGCATCTAACTAAGAGTTTATTTGACCTCAACAGTTAAATAGATAATTTTTATTATAAATAGACTAAATTTGATAAATCAGGGTTGTTTTTATTAGTGATTCAATTTAAATAAACAATAATTATGGGAAATAAACTTTTAATTACCGGTGGTACAGGGTCTTTTGGAACAGCTTTTTTAAAAAAAGCTATTGTAAACAAAGAGTTTTCAGAAATAAGGATATTCAGTAGGGATGAAAAGAAACAAAATGATCTTAGAAAGTCAATCAATGATACTAGAATAAAATTTTATATTGGGGATGTAAGAGATGTATCTTCTTTATCTGATGCAGTTAAAGGAGTTGACTATATTTTTCATGCTGCTGCTCTTAAACAAGTTCCTTCGTGTGAATTTTTTCCATTAGAGGCAATTAAGACTAATGTAATAGGAACAGATAATTTGTTATCAGCAGCAGAGAGTTATCATGTAAAAAAAGTCGTTATTCTTAGTACAGATAAAGCTGCATATCCTATTAATGCAATGGGTATGACTAAGGCATTAATGGAGAAAGTAATGATTGCTAAATCTAGAAATTTAGATGATTCCAAAACTATTTTTTGTGGAACAAGATATGGTAATGTTATGGCATCTAGAGGATCTGTAATTCCACTTTTTATAAATCAAATTAAATCTGGTGAGCCTATTACTGTTACTGACCCTGAGATGACAAGATTTATGATGACATTAGATGACGCAGTTAATCTTGTTTTATATGCTTTTAAAAATGGTAGCCAAGGAGACATCTTTGTCCAAAAATCTCCTGCTGCAACTGTTTCTACATTAGCAAAAGCTCTAACAGAATTGTATAATTCTAATATGAATATACAAGAAATTGGGGTAAGACACGGAGAGAAAAAATATGAAACCTTGGTCACTGCTGAGGAGATGGTAAAAGCAGAAGACCTTGGAAGTTATTATTCTATTTCAGCAGATAACAGAGATTTAAATTATGATCCTTATTATTCGTTGGGAAATAAAGGCAATAACTTGTCAGGTGAGTATAACTCTAATAATACAGATCGTTTAAATCTCGCACAGATGAAAGAACTCTTATTAAAATTACCCGAAATTAAAAATGATCCACTTATAAAATTATAGTGTTTTGAATATAGGAATAACTGGACAAAATGGTTTTATTGGGTATCATCTCTCTCAAACAATTAAGTATAAATTAAGCCATTATAATTTAATCTCTTTCAATAGGTCATTTTTTGATGATGCTAATGCGCTTAATAAATTTGTGCAGTCGTGTGATGTTATAATACACTTAGCTGGTATAAATAGAGCAGAAAATGATAAACTAGTATATAGCTCAAATATTAAAATCAATAAGATATTAAATGAGTCACTCTTAAATTCAGGTTTTTCAGGTCACCTAATTTTTGCATCATCTTTTCAAGAGGAAAACAATAGCGGTTATGGAGAATCTAAAAAGGAGTCCAGGATTTTTTTAGAAGAAACAATTAACAAACTTGGTGGAAATTTTACAGGAATTCTCATTCCAAACGTCTTTGGTCCTTTTTGTAAGCCAAATTATAATTCCTTTATTGCTACATTTTGTGATATAATTTTGAAAGATAATAAACCTGAAATTATTGATAATAATAATGTTAAACTAATTTATATTGATGATTTAATAAGTGAAATAATTCAAATTATTATTAATGGTAAAGGGTTAAATAAGAAATACATAGAGTCAAAAATTGAATTAAAAGTCACAGAGGTTTTTGATATATTAGAGATGTATAAAGACTTATATGTTTATAAAAATTCTATACCTCTCCTAGATAGTAGCTTTAAACTAAAATTATTTAACACTTTTAGAAGCTACATTAATTTGAATAATAATTATCCTAAAATGCTAAAGGAAAGTAATGACCATAGAGGAATATTTACTGAACTAATTAGAAGTGAAATTGGTGGACAATATTCATTTTCAACTACTTTACCAGGAAAAACAAGAGGAAATCATTTTCATACAAGGAAAATAGAACGTTTTATGGTTTTAGATGGAGAAGCAAAAATTTCTTTACGTAAGATAGGTAGTGACAAAGTCTTCAGCTTTACATTAAATGGTAATAAACCAAGCTATATTGATATGCCTGTGTGGTTCACTCATAATATTACTAATATTGGTGATGCTCCGTTAATCACCTCATTTTGGATTAATGAGCCATATAATGAAGATGATGCTGATACTTATTTTGAAAATGTTTAATTTGGTCCTATGAAGAGTATAACTCCATTAAATATTATAACTGTAGTTGGAACTAGACCAGAGATAATTAGACTGTCCAGAATTATAAGTGAATTAGATAACTCAAAATCAATTAATCATATTCTTATTCACACAGGGCAAAATTATGATTATGAGTTAAATGAAATTTTTTTTAAAGACTTAGGAATCCGAAAGCCTGATTATTTTTTAGACGCATCAGGAAAAAATGCATCAGAAACAATTGGTAATATTTTTATTAAAATTGATCCTATTTTTGAACAGCTTAATCCCGATGCTTTGTTGATTTTAGGGGATACAAATAGCTGTCTATCTTCTATAGCTGCTAAAAAGCGAAAAATTCCTATTTTTCATATTGAAGCTGGAAACAGGTGCTTTGATCAAAGAGTCCCAGAAGAAACAAATAGAAAAATAGTAGATCATATTGCGGACATAAATTTAACTTACAGTGATATTTCTCGTGAATACCTAATAAGAGAAGGTTTGCCCGGTGACAGAATTATAAAACTAGGATCACCAATGTTTGAGGTTTTAAATTTTTATAGTGAAAAAATTTTCAAATCTTCCATTTTGAATAAGCTATCGCTGAAAAAAAATAAGTTTTTTTTAGTGTCAACTCATCGGGAAGAGAATATATCTGAGACTTATAAATTTAAAAGCTTAATTGGGAGTTTGAATCAGTTAGCTATTAATTATAAAATGCCAATAATTGTTAGCACCCACCCAAGAACTCGAAATAAATTAAATGAACAGAATATAGAAACTAATTCATTAATTAAGTTTATAGAACCCCTTGGATTTACAGATTACAACAATCTTCAAGTAAATGCTTATGTAGTATTATCCGATAGTGGTACAATATCAGAAGAATCTTCGATTCTAAACTTTAGAGCACTTAATATTAGAGAATCACATGAAAGACCAGAGGCTATGAAAGAAGCATCTGTTATGATGGTTGGACTAGATTCTGATAATATTTTGAGGGGTGTAGAAGAAGTAGTCCTGCAAGATACTTCAGAGAAAAGAAATTTCCATCTAGTATCTGACTATAGTAATCCTAACGTTTCCTCTAAAGTGGTTAGAATCATATTATCCTACACTTCATATATTAATAGGGTGGTTTGGCAAAAAAAATAAATAAAAAAAGAATTTTAATACACTCTCTTGTGTTTAGTCCAGATGGTGTTTCTACTGCTTATCTATATAATGACATTGCTCTAGAGCTTAAGAAAAAAGGATATGCAGTAACAGTTTTAACTACTACTCCCCATTATAATTTAGTTAAAAATAATCTAGATAATCAACCATTAAAAAAAAGATTTTTAGGTCTATTCTATACAAGTATTTTTAATGGAATTCTAATTTATCATATTCCATTGAAAAAATTTAAAAGTTCTCTTTTAAGAATTATCTCATTTATATATTGGCACTCTTTTTCTTTATTTTTAAGTTTTTTTATAAGAAGGGTCGACGTTATTCTTACACCTTCTCCCCCACTAACAGCTGGATTAGTTTCGGTATTAATAGCAAAAATTAAAAATGCAAAATGTATTTATAATGTGCAGGAGATTTATCCAGACCTACTTATTAATCATGGAAGTCTAAATAGTAGATTTATTATTAAAATTCTCAAAATTTTAGAAAAATGGGTCTATAATTGGTCTAACGCTATTACAACTATTGATTATCAATTTTACAACAAAATTAAAACTAGGGTTAAAGATCAAAATAAGCTTCATGTAATTCCAAATTTTGTAGATACTAGCTTTTACAATACTAAAAGTTCAATTTTATTATCAAAAAAATTTGTTAAAAAAGAAGGGTATATTAATATGTTATATGCTGGTAATATTGGATTAGCTCAGGAGTGGGATTTAATATTAAATTTGGCAAAAGAAATTGAAAATGATCCAATAATTATATGGATTATTGGGGAGGGGGTAAAAAAAAATTACTTAGAATCATATATTAGAAAAAATAATTTAAATAATATAAATCTGCTGCCCTATCAAGACAGAAAATTCATGCCGTCAATTAATTTATTTGCAGATTTTCACTTTATTGCAATGAATAAAGATATGGAAAATGAGGGGTTACCATCAAAAATATATACTATTATGTCTTCTGGAAGACCCATGGTTGTAGTTTCATCTACTGGCACGCCTATTGTTTCTTTTTTAGAAGATACCTATACTTCTTTAATAGTTAAGGATCATTCTCTTAAAGGTTTAAAAAGTGCTGTTTTAAAGTTGTCTTCTGATAAAAAACTAAGAGAACTTTTAGGTAATTCTGGAAGAAAAATTATTGAAAGAAATTATACAAAAAAAATTGTACTTAATCAATATCTTGAACTAATTGAGGGTCTTTAACATAAACTAAACAAGAAAATAGATGGCATTATTTAAATCAATTTTAATTACTGGAGGAGCTGGATTCATTGGATCTCATGTAGTTAGAAAAATGGTTAGAAAGTATCCTGAAACAAAAATTGTTAATTTAGATTCGCTTACCTACGCATCTAATATAAACTTATTAAGTGATATCAAGACTGAGTCAAATTACTGTTTTTTAAAAAAAGACATCAATAATTTTGAGGGATTAAAGGATCTTTTTAATGAGTATAAGTTTGATGCAGTAATTCACTTAGCTGCTGAATCTCATGTTGATAATTCAATTAAAAATCCTTTTTTATTTGCAAAGACTAATATATTAGGAACATTAAATTTGTTAGAGACAGCACTTCAAAGCTGGAGGAATGATCTAGAGAGTAAACGCTTTTATCATATTTCAACAGATGAAGTTTTCGGAAGTCTAGGTAAAGAAGGGTTTTTCACCGAACAAAGTCCATATGATCCTAGATCTCCATACTCAGCTTCAAAAGCTTCTTCTGATCATTTAGTTCGTGCCTATTTTCATACCTACGGTCTACCGATTGTTATATCTAATTGTACAAACAATTTTGGTCCAGGACAACACGAAGAAAAATTAATACCCTTGATAATTAAAAATATAATTAATAATCGTCCACTCCCTATTTATGGAAAAGGTGATAATGTTAGAGATTGGCTTTATGTTGAAGATCATGCTAATGCAATTGACCTAATTCTTCACAAAGGAAAAATTGGAGAAACTTATGCAATTGGAGGGAATAATGAACAGACCAATTTAGATATAGTTTATAAGTTGATTGAGAAGGTAGATAAATTATTAAAACGTAAAGAAGGCAGTTCAACTAATCTTATTCAATTTGTTGACGATCGTCTGGGACATGACTTTAGGTATTCTCTTGATATTTCAAAAATTAAAAAAGAACTGAATTGGGAGCCTTTAACTCCTTTTGAAATGTCAATTGATAAAACAATTAAATTTTATTTAGAAGAGAATTACTTCAATAAATAAAATTTTTAATCATTAACTTTCAATATAGTCTTCTACCTTGTAATTTATATTAAATTTTTAATTTTAATTTTACTTGTCTAATAAATAAATGCTTGATATTAATTTTATAGTTTTTATATCTATTTTTCTAAGTCTAATATTGACAATAGCTGCACAAAAAATTTTTTTGCACAAAAAAATTTTTGATACAGTAAATTCTAGATCGTCTCATAAAGTTAAAGCTACTAGGTCTGGGGGTTTAGGTATTTTTCTAGCTATGTTTTGTTTGTCTTTGGTAAGTTATATTTTTCAAATAGAATTATATAATTATTCTCTTCTTGTTCCACTTAGTCTCTTATTTGTTGTGGGTTTATATGATGATGTATATCAACTAGATTTCAAGCTTAAGTTTATATTTCAGATTATTGCAGCAAAAATAATAATAGACAATGGTTTAATAATTAATAATCTGCACGGTTTTATTGGAGTATATGAGCTTAATAGAATTATTGGACAGCTATTTACTATATTTATTATTGTAGCAGTCGTAAATGCAATAAATTTTATTGATGGTATTGATGGTCTAGCTATATCTGTTGTTACACTTTTTATTATTTGCTTTGAGTTTTTTATTCATTCAAATTCACCTTTTATAAACCTTTCTTTAATACTTATATCTAGTCTTTTACCTTTATATTATTTCAATTTTAAAAATAAAAACAAGATTTTTCTTGGGGATTCTGGGTCTCTCTTTCTAGGAGGTGTAATTAGTATATATATAATCTACATACTAAATAATGATTACATAATAAAGCAGGAATTTGATTTACATAAAATATTATTTGTATTAACTATCCTTACATATCCTATAGTTGATATCATCAGAGTATTTTTTCTAAGATTACTTAATGGTAAATCACCATTTCAGGCTGATAAAAATCATATCCATCATATAATTTTGAAAAAAGTTGATAATCATTTTAGAACAACTGTAATAATTATAGTTTTAAGTTTATTATTTTTAATTATCATTCAATTACTATTTTAATATGAGATATTTTTTTTTAACTCTTATATCACTTTTAGTTCTTTCCTGTACTCCAAGTCCCTGCCCTGAGTTATCTAGGGAAAAACCTAACTACTATATTGAAGAGTATTTAACTTATAACAATGATGGTCCTTATACAGGTAGATGTGCGGTTTATGATGCAGATACTCTAAGTTCAATACAACAATATAAAAACGGTTATGAAAATGGTAAATGGAAGTTTTACTACAAAAATGGTGTTCTTGAGACTAATGCAAGTTTTGAAATGGGTAAAAGAGAAGGTGCCTGGGAATATTTCTATGAGGACGGAAAATTAATGCAGATTTCTAATTATAAAGATGGAAATAGAGATGGCTTTTGGTATCGACTTGAAAATAATGGAGACACTATCTGGACAGAAGAATATTCAGAGGGTAAGTTGATTAATTAATTACAGTAATAGTTGAAAGTATCTATTGATCCTTGTCCTGAGTATCTATAGCCTATTGCTCTTCTTAAATAATCACATCCCACTTTTAATGAGTCTAATTTAATAAGCATTACACCTTTATAAAATTCAGACTTCCCATTTTTTGGATTTAAATCATAGATAACTTTGTCAAAGAAATAAGATGCCTTATCATATTGTCCTGCAAGATTATATGAAATTGCTGCGTTTTCATAAAAGGAATATTCTGTGTCCTCAATTTGGGCTGCAAGGACAAATAGCTCAGCTGCCTCCTCATATTTTTTTTCTTTAAAAACCTTTCCCGCCTCTTTACTAATTTCAACAGACTGCTGAACTCTTGCGTCTCCTTGAAGCATAAATTTCTCAAGAACATCAGTTGCTGCATCTTCTTGAAGATTGAATTTTTCCCTGTAATCTTTAATTAGAGAGAGAATTTGTTGATCTCCCGCTCCGACTATAGCATACCTTTCATAAAAGTAATTAATCCAGTGAGAATCATTGTAGTAGTTTTTTATTCTGTTAAATGCGTTTTCAAGCTCAATAGTATCTTTTCTTTGTTTTAATGTCTTAAAATAAATAGTCCTGTGAACATTAGAGTTAGGCAATATATCAAATGCTTGTTTAGCAAAGTAATAAGCGCTATCGTATTTTTGCTCAGTATA
>MDTG01444828.1_pt1 | contig 26917 bp, 24 predicted proteins | sample 811421 | NCBI WGS metagenome assembly MDTG01 (sample SAMN05326645, study PRJNA326480) | marine metagenome | isolation source: seawater | place: Pacific Ocean: South East | collected 2011
GCACTATCAGAGATTAAAGGTATTTTATATTTTCTTAAGTTTTTTTTTAAATAATCATAATTTATGGGCATACCTTTTAAATCTACAGTTATTATTGCTTTTGTTTTTTTAGTAATTTTTTTTTTTATTAGTTCAAAATTTGTATTAAACGTTCGAACATCGCTATCACAAAAAATAGGTTTTGCTCCAACATATAAAATTGCATTTGCACTTGAAATATAGCTTAATGTCGGAACAATAACTTCATCTCCTTTTTTTATTCCTAAAGCTAACAATGCAGCATGTAGGCAAGAAGTTCCATTATTAAAAAGTATAGTATTTTCATTCTTCAAAATTTTTGATACTTCAGTTTCCATTTTTGAAACTTCAGCACCCATAGATATCCAGCCTTTTTTAATAACATCATATACTTTTTTAGCTTCTAATTTTCCAACATCTGGATTTGCAACAGGAATGAATTTCATAACTAAATATTCTTTTGATACCAATTTAAAGTTTTTTTTATAACTAGATCAAGTTTATACTTTCTTTTATATACTAATTTTTTCAACTCTGAGTGCAAAAATTCTTGTCGACCAGTAACTAAATAATTAATCATTTCCCAAACCAGAGTATCTAACGTTTTGAAATTTATCAAATTTACTTTTGTCAATTTGGTTCCAAGTATCAATGATTATTGCAGGTTTTTTCATTTTCTTTACAAGAGTCTCAATATTCAATTTTTTAAAACTCTTATGATTGTTTAAAAAAACAACTAAACTAGTATTTTTAAAACCATTATTTATTGAAGTATAATTTAAATTTAGTTTTTCTACATCTTTTTTTTTTAAAACTGGATCATAACAAACAATATTTTTAAAATTTGAAAATTTATTAATTATTTTTAAAGATGAGCTATCTCTTGTGTCAGAAGTTTCTGGCTCACCTTTAAAAGCTAACCCTAAAAATAAAATTTTTATTTTTGTTAAACTTAAACCTTCTTTTTTGATTAGCCGTATTATCTTTTTATAAACATAGTCTGGTATTTTATTATTAGCATTTCTCACTTTATCAATTAGCAAGTTTTTAGAATATTTTTTTAATCCACCATAGAAAATATAGGGATCTTTAGAAAGACATGGGCCACCTACGCCAGGCGAAGGTTTAGCAATATCATTTCTACCATAACCAAAATTTACTGCATCTATAATGGCATTTAGATTAATCTTTAATTTTTCACAGGGTTCAATTAATTGATTTGAGTATGAAAATTTATGATCTCTATAAGAATTATCGACTAATTTTGCAAATTCAGCAGATTTAATATTGTCAACTTTTATTATTGATGTTGTTAATTTGTTAAATATGTTTGAAGTTTTTTCAAATGATACCAAATCATCAGCTCCTATTATTTGCGGATTATTTTCAAGCTCATATAGAGCATTGCCTTCAACAGTTCTTTCCGGTGCAAAACTTATAAAATAATCCTCTCCAGGAACAAAATTTTTTTTCTTTTTTATAAATGGTATAATAAAATCATTAGTTGTATTGATTGGAAGTGTTGATCTAAGAATTATTAAATCACCTTCTTTAAGTACTTTACAAATTTCCGTAATCGATTTCTTAATTTGTTTTAAATCTGGTTTTTTGTTTTTAATAGGTGTCCCAACTGTTAAAATATAACAATCTGACTTACATTTTTCTAATCTATTGCTAACTTTTATTAGATCTTTGTTCTTTGATAAATGCTTATCCAAATCTTTTTCAAAGAAATGCAATTTCCCTTTTTTAAGGTTATTGATCAAATTTTTATTGCTATCAAATCCATTTACTTCAAATCCATTATTTATCATTGATAAAGCAAGAGTAAAACCAACATAACCCAAACCTACAATTGTTATTTTATTATCAAATTTTCTTATAAAATCTTTAAGTGAGTAGTATCCAATTACATTTTTATTTTTATCAATGACCGGTAAAATAGCTACTTTGTTTCCCAAAAGGTTTTGTGCATAATTTAAACTTGTATCTTTATATATTTTAGTCGATTTTCTATTTATAAGATTTTTTATTGATGTATTTACGTTTATCTCATTATTAATTAAGCTTCTTCTTATGTCACCGTCATTAATAACACCAACAAATTTGTTGTTATTATTCACACATATTAATAATTTTTCTTGAGCTAAGTTTAACTTTTTTAATGCAATCTTTAATGAAACATTTTCATTAATTATGATTTTATTTGGTTTTCTCATTTAAAAATTAATTATTAGTAAGCTTTTATAGTGTTTTTTTTGAAGTAATCAATATATCAGATTTTGCTTGATTAATTGTAAATCATTTTTAATCTCTTTAATTGTCATTCCTCTACTTTCATAAGTAAAAATAATTTTTTCAAAATGAGGTAATCTTTTAAAATACTTCAAAGCTCTTAATTGCCATGAGTCTTTATATATTCTATTGTGTAAATCTCGCACACCGTCATTTTCTGATATGTGGATCTGAAAAATTCTATCTCCATATTTATCAATAACTTTTTTTAAAAATTCATCCTTGTCAAATTTTAAAAAATTTGAAGATATTGTTAGATGTCCTAAATCTATTAGTAATTTCAAATTTATATTCTCAGTTTTTGCCAAATTAAAAATTTTACTTATTTCTTCATAATCACACATAAATGAATCATTTGAGCCATCTGGATTTGGGAAAAGATTTTCAAATCCTAAATGAAATTCCTCATTTTTTGAGTCAATTTTTAAAGATTTATAGAAATTTATAAAATCGTTTTTAAAAACATTAAACCCGTAATCAAAATTTTTTCTTTTACTACCAAAAAAATCAAAATATCCTTTTTGATTAATTAAGGCCTCTCTATAATATCCTGGATGAAAGGCATAAACTTTGACATTAGTTTTCTTTGCTAAAGAAACTGCATTTGTAATTATATTTTGACATTTTTTTTTCAATTCATGGTTTTCTGTAAGATAATTTAAAACTATCGGCTCTTGAGGGGGTGGAAAATAATTATGAAAGGTAAAATTTGCTCCTTTATTTTTATAATATTTAATAAGTTTTTCTAATTTATTATTTTCCAAGTATGGATGAACTCCAGTCAACTCAATATTTTTAATATCATTATTTAAAAATTCATTTATCACTCTTTCGTAGCTTTTTTCACCTTTTAAACACGCAGTTGATACAAAAAGATTATTCATATTTTTTTTTAATTTTAGCCGGGGAACCTATAAGAGTTTGATTTTTATTTTTGAAAGACTTTATTAGTACAGATCCAGCCCCTAATCTACAATCATTTTTAATAAAAGTGTCTTGTATCATCGTTGAATTAGCACCCAACAAAACATTATTTTCAATTCTAGCATTCCCACACACTACTGATCCTGGTCCAATATAAGAATTGTCACCTATATTTACATTGTGCTCAATTACAACTGAATTATGAATAACACAAAATTTGCCAATACTTACGTCTGGGCCAATTGATACATTTGGAAATATAATTGAGCCCATTCCAACATCGCAATTTTCTAAAAATATAGAGTTTTTGTCTATGAGTGACAAAAACTGGTATTTTTTGAATTTATTAAAAATTTTTTTTCTTAATTTGAGATTTATTCCCACTCCTAAAGCAAGTTTAGTTTTTTTTTTATTTAATAAAAATATTTTTTTATCTTCACCAAGATATTTTATTGGTAAATTTTTTTTTTTAAGATCTGTATAACCCAATATATATTTGGAAAGTTTATTTTTTCGCAATAAAGCTAAAATTGATCTTGCGTGACTTCCGCCACCTATTATAACTATCTTTTCTTTCATTTATTTAAAGTCTTTCCAAAATAAAATTTCATTTTTCTTTTTCGAACGAGCAAGTTTTTTTCCAATAATCTTATCAATATAAAGTGGTGATATACCTTTTGCTGGTCTCATTGATGAAACTAAATTACCTTTGATTTTTGATCCTTTTTTCAAAATTTGATTAACTATAATACTCTTTTGCATACTTTTTTTTGTAAGTCTTTCAATTTTTTCTACTTTCTTTATACCATCACCCAAAGAGTTTTCTGCCAATCTTATTAATTTTACGTATTTATAAAAACCCTTAGGTTCTAAAGATGCTTTATGATCAGGACCAACCATTTTATGATTTAAAGTTATATGTTTTTCAATTATTTCAGCTCCTAATAAAGTTGCAAAACTTCCCGTATATTTACTTAAACTATGATCTGAAAATCCAACCTTTACCTTAAATTTTTTTTTTAAATTTTTTATTACATTTAAATTTAACGAATTTATAGGTGCAGGATAAAAAGAAATACAATGAAGTAAAGAAATTTTTTTCAAATTTTTTTTTGGACCAATTAATTTAAATAAAATTTCTAACTCTTTTAAGCTTGTTGCCCCACTAGATAAGATTAGATTTATTTTTTGTGATAAAAGATATCTGATAAGTTGTAAGTTTGTTATATCTGTAGATGCAACTTTAATAGTTTTCAGTCCTAAATTAATCAATAATTTTGCGCTATCTAAATCATAAGGAGTTGAAATAAATTCAATTTTTTTTTTTTTACAATAATTAATTAATTTAATATGATCTTCTTTTGTTAATTCATTATGTTTCAGCATTTGAAATTGATTAATTTTCTTTTTTATATTTATTTTTTGATAAGGCATTAATTCTTCATTATTAGTTATTAATTTTTCAGTTATAAAGGTTTGGAATTTAACAGCATTAGCGCCAGATTTTTTTGCTAAATCAATTAATTTTCTCGCAATACTAATCTTTCCATTATGGTTAATACCAATCTCAGCAATAATTTTAGTTTTGTTCATTATAGGTATATTTAATTTATAACATATTTATAGTAAAAAAAATTTTATTATTATATTTTTTTGGCAATTAATTGTGTAATACTCCACTTAAATATGATTAAAATAACATCGAATTCAATATCAAAAAATAAAAATTTTTCACTTAATAATTTTAATAACTTTTTCTTTGAAAAAGAAAAAAAAAAAAAATTTAAATTTTTTGAGGAAGTAAAGTTAAAAAGTGATTTTTGGAAATATGATAGTAAAAACAAGAAAAATAAAAAATTGCTTATAATTTCTGGTCTCTCAAGATCTGGAAATCACCTATTATTAAGTATATTGGATAATCATAAAGATATTTGTCTTTGTGGGGGAGAAGATGGAATGTTAAGAAATTTATTGGCTGTTATAAAAACTTATGGAGAGAAAAAAATTGAGAGGAAAATCAAATCACAAAATGTTAACTTTATCAAAAAATTAAGTGGATCAAGAATACTTAATAACAAAATAACTTTATTTGATAAATGGTTAAAAGTATCAAAATTAAGCAAAAACTCAAAATTAAGACATAGTGGTACTCAAGGAATAAATTATACCACTATCTTGGATTTTAAAAATATTAAACCAGCAATAAATTATAAAGCTTTTGAACATTACTTATCAAAAAAAATTGAAATCAAAAATTTTTTTGATTTTTTTTATTTCTATCTTGAAGCAACTAGAAAACTTTTTTTTGAAAATAAAAAAAAAAAATTCTACTATACTTTGTGTCATTCAGGTTTGAGGAGAGAGATAAACTTTTTATTATCAAATAATGTAGATGCTACGATTTTAATACCTGTAAGAGATTTTAAAGGATTTTATTCTTCATATTTAAAGGGAATTTATAGAACAGAGAAACCAAATACATATCAGTTAAATGACATTTGGGAAAATTGGAGACATAAAGTCATTGATTTTTTATTATTAAAAGCAAAATTCCCCAACAGAATTATTTTGATACAATATGAAGATTTAATAAAAAATCCAAAAAAACTTATTAATAAGCTTTTAGGTAGAATAAAAATTTCTAAAATTAAGAAACCTGAAACAACAATCTTAGGAAAGCCAAATTATGGCAATTCGTCATATAGATTAACTAATATAAAATCTGGTAGCATTTATAAAAGAAAAAATAATTTAAAACTTAAAGACAGCCAAATTCCATTTGAATACAAAAAAATAATGAAACTAATAAAAAAGAATAAATTAATATAGAGTGTTTAAATGTTAAAAAAAAAAAATTTAATGTTTAAATATATCTATGATTTAAAAAATAAAAAAATAAAAAATAATCTGGATATTGCGTATAAAAAAATTAAAAATTTATGGAACGATCAATTAGATCCTAAAAAAAATCAATATACTTGGGTCTTTGGCTCTTTATTTTCTAGATTTAATTCTACATCAAAAAAAAAAATTAATGTATTAGATATTGGCTGTGGCTATGGAACATTGGTTCATTATCTTAATAAAAATCCAATTATTAACGCTCAAGGAATTGATGTAAGTAAACACGCTATTCAAAAAGGTCAAAAAAAATATAAGAAAAATCAAATTTCGGTAAATGATATTTGTCAAGATAATTTAAAAATTGATAAAAAATTTGACACTATCATAGCATTGGGAGTTTTTTGGTTAGTTTTTGAAAATTTTAAAAAATTTTATAAAAATTTAAAAAAAATAAAAAAAAAGAATACAGAAATAATTTTTTCTATTAATTTTCCAAAAGATAATAATATTTTTAAAGATAGAATAAAAGATGAGAACGATTTAATACTATTTCTTAAAAAATATTTTGTAATTGATACATGTTTTCGATATGAAGATTTAGATCATAAAAAAAAAATATTAAAAAAAAAAACTGATTTTTTGATTATATTGGCAAAATTTAAATAACTTAAATTAAAATATATATATTTATGTGTGGTATTTCGGGAATATTTTATTATCGTAATAAGGTTAATGTAAGTTCTCACGATTTACAAAATTTATCTGGGAAAATTAGCCATAGAGGTCCTGACTCTAATGGAGTTTGGATAAAAGGTAATATAGGATTAGCTCACAATCGTTTATCAATATTTGATTTAACCAAAAAAGGTAATCAACCTATGTTTTCTCATTCAAAGAAATCCATAATTAGTTTTAATGGAGAAATTTATAATTGGATAGAGCTAAGAGAGACGCTTCCAAAAGTAAAATGGAAATCGAAAACTGATACTGAGGTATTATTAGAATTGTATGAATTTTATGGGCTAAATTTTATTGAAAAAATAAATGGAATATTTTCATTTGCAATTTATGATGTAGAAAAAAAAAAAATTAATAATTTTTAGAGATAGATTAGGTGTAAAACCTTTATATTTTTATAAAGATAATAATAAATTTATTTTTGCATCTGAAATAAAAAGTCTGATTAATAATTTAGTTGAAAAAAAAATAAATTATTCAGCAATTCAAAATTATTTGATACATGGTTTGATTGACCATAGCAACGAAACTTTTTTTAAGAATATTTATAAACTCAAACCTGGACATTTTTGTAGTATAAATAAAAATGGCTTGGTGATTAAAAAATATTGGGATGTTGTAAAAGAAGTAAAATCTCAAAAATTTTTCTTTAAAAAAAAAGTAGATTATATTGAAAAGTATAAAGAATTATTTGATGATAGTATAAAACTACAATCAAGAGCTGATGTCCAAATTGGAACTGCATTAAGCAGTGGCGTAGACTCTTCTTTAATTTCATTATATCTAAAAAATAAATTAAGTAATTTTGAGACTTTTACATATGGCTTTTCTGATAAAGGTGAAATTGATGCTGTAAAAAAAATTTCAAAATTTCTTCAAATAAAAAACCATTTTGTTTCAATAACACCAAAAAAACTTATCAATTTATTTGATGAAGTTATTTATTCACAAGAAGCACCTATTACTTCTTGTAGAATCATTGCAATGCATCAAATGTATAAAGTAGTAAAAAAAAGAGGAATAAAAGTAATGCTGGAAGGACAAGGAGGCGATGAAATTGCTGCAGGATATGAATATTATTATGCACCTTATTTTTTAGATGAGCTCATGAAAAGTGATTATACAAGTGCCAAAAATAAACTTTTAAAGTTAATGAGTAATTATAAAAACATTAACAAAAATAATTTTGCTGACAAATTGCTTAATTCTTTAATAGCTGTTTTTAAACCTGGTGTCAGTACTCAGGACGGTATACCATTTGTAAATCATGATGTTTTTCACAAAGACTTTAAAAACTTACGTAAGGCGTACAAAATTAATTATCCTTTTAAGAGTTTTTTAAAAAGTTTACAATTAATTGATTCCGAAAAGATAGTATTACCTAGAGGGCTTCGATATTTAGATAAGGCTTCAATGAACTCTTCAGTCGAAGCAAGAGTGCCATATTTAGATCACAGAATTTATGAATTATCATTTTCAATGCCCGAAGATATCAAAATTACATCTAATCAGCAAAAAGCATATTTGTTCAGTTCATTAAAAGTAGATAGAGATCAAAAGATTTTAAAAAGAATTAATCAAAGTAAAAAAACTATAGTTGATCCTCAAAAAATTTGGTTAAGAAAAGATTTAAAAAATTGGGTAACTGACCTATTTGAAGATGATAGTATTTATAAAGATTATAATATTTTTGATAAGAAAAAATTAATTAGAGAATATAAAATATTTTGTGATAATAAAAAAGCTGAAACCAGTTTTCATATTTTCCAATATATAAATGTAATATTGTGGTTAAAAGTTTTTTTTAAATAATTTAATATAAGTATGAATATAAGGTAATTTGAACTAAATTTTCTAAGAAATGACTTTGAAGTTAACCAATACATCATCAGGTAAAAAAAAAATTCAACCTGAAAAATTACTTTGGCCTAAAAATATAGGAAAAAAAATATATAAAGGGTTTTCTGATAAAGAAATAAAATTTTTATGTAGCTGGGATATGAATAAATATGACGCAGAATTATTTAATCAGAATATTCCAAGACTTTATTGGAGAACTGAACTTTATTCCTTCGGAAGATGTTTGAGAGACTGGCTTAACTTGCCTAACTGGTTTCCATTGCCTATTTATGGTGATCATGGAATTACAAGAAAAAAAAGTTTAGAAAGACACGAAATTAAGGCTAAACCTTTTGTTCATTTTACCTCAGATGGTTATCGAGCTAAAGAATTAGCAAAAAAATATAAAAAAAAAACAATACTACACATACCACATCCGTGGATTACTTTTCGTAAATTATATAATATTAAAAAAAAAAAAAATGCGAAAGGAACATTAATTTTTTTACCGCATTATAATCCAAAAGTTAGGATTATCAATTATGACTTTGATAAATATTTTGCTGAATTAAAAAAACTTCCTAAAAAATATTATCCTTTAGTAATTTGCATGCAGAGAAATGATGCAAGTGATGAAAATATTTTAAAGTTTAGAAAATATAATTTACCTATAATTTCAGCAGGTGAGTCAACGAGTGTACATTATGTTGAAAGATTCTATAACATGATATCCAGGTTTAATTTTGCTACTTCTAATAGAGGTGGTAGTGAGCTTTTTTTCTGCGAAGAATTAGGTGTTAAATTTTTTTTAAAAGGAAAATTACCTAAGTATTATAATTTTGCACATGAACAAGAGTCAAAAGGTTTTCTGAATTCAAAAAATAACTATGAAAAAAATTATATATTAAAAAAATCTATATTTTATGAATTTCCACCTAAAGAGAATATTAAAAAAAAAATTTTTGTTAATAAAATTCTTGGATTAGATATAAATGTAGAATTATCTAGAAAAAAGCTTATATTTCATTTAAAAAAAGAACTTTTACGACATATACATTTAATACCCATGTTTTTAATAAAAGTTTTTTATGTAAGATTAAAAAATTATTTAATTAAAAACTTAAGAAGAAATATTTATTAATTAGGAAAATTCTTTATGAAAATTTTAGTTACAGGTTGTGCAGGTTTTATAGGTTTTCATTTAACAAAAAAATTACTTGAAAAAAATTATAAAGTTTTTGGTGTTGATAATTTAAGTAAATATTATGATATAAAACTAAAAAATTCTAGAATTAGAATTTTAAGTAAATTTAATAACTTCAGTTTTAAAAAAAAAGATATTACAGAACCTTCATTTTTAAATTTTTATAAGTCAAAAAAAATTAAAATTATTGTACACTTGGCAGCTCAAGCAGGTGTTAGGTATTCACAACAAAATCCCCGAGCATACATTGACACAAACTTGATTGGATCATTCAATATTTTAGAATTATCAAAAAAACTCAAGTTAAAGCACTTATTAATGGCCTCATCAAGCTCAGTTTATGGAAATAGTAAAAAATTTCCTCTGAAAGAAAATTTTAATACTGATCATCCGTCTTCATTATATGCTGCTACAAAAAAATCAACTGAAGTTATTTCATATACTTATTCAAAAAACTTTAAATTGCCTATAACATGTTTAAGATTTTTTACGATATATGGCCCTTTTGGCAGACCTGATATGTCTTTATTCAAATTTACCAATTCAATGTTAAAAAATAAAAGCGTTGAATTATATAATTATGGTATTCACACTAGAGATTTTACTTTTGTTGATGATGCTGTTGATATGGTGATGAAATTAATAAAAAAACCATCAAATGAAACAGTGCCCTTTAATGTTTTTAACATTGCTAACTCAAAACCGGTTAAATTATTTCACTATATAAAATTATTAGAAAAAATTTTAAAATTAAAAGCAAAATTTAAAAAGTTACCGTTACAAAAAGGTGATGTATTTAAAACTCATGGTTCTAATATTAAAATTATAAGAAAAATTGGTAGATATAAATCTGTTAAAATTGAAGAGGGTTTAAGTCTTTTTGTAGAATGGTATAAAAAATATTACAGTAAATGATGAAATTAAGTTTGTTATCGGATTTTTTTAAATTAATAAAAGTTTTAAAAATTAATCATTTAATTTTATTAACATTTTCGTTTATTTTCTCAATATTAATTATCTTTATTGAAATGATTGGAATATCTGTAGTTCCAATTATAATTATAAATTTTTTAGATCTTCAACAAGATGTTTTTGATAATTATTTATTTAATTATTTAAAAACATTAGACTTTGAAATATTTTTATTTTTAATAATAATACTTTTTTTTTTTAAATCATTATTCACATATTTTCATCAGGTTTATGACTTTATTATTTTTAAAAAAATTAGAATTTTTATAATTAACGCTGTTTATCAAAATAATCTCAAAAAAGATTATTTGAAAATAATAAATTCACCCACATCCAGAAAGATATGGTTAATTGACAATGCAGCAATATTTACAAAGCTTGCACAAAGCTATCTTACTTTTATAAAAGCGTCTTTGTTAATATTATTTATTTCTATAATAATATTGTTGTCTAACGTTCAGTTTTTTTTAAATTTTTATATTTTTATATTTTTATCAATTGTAATTTTTTATTTTTTTTTTAAATCAATATTGGAGAATGTTGGAAAAAAAAACATTTTGTATGATAATGAAATAAAAAAAAATATTTTGGAAAGTTTCGAGGGAATTAAAAATATAATTATCTATAAGAAATTTAATTTTTTCTTAAAGAATTTTAATAATGCAGTTTTTGGTAAAGAAAAAAATACACAGAAAGGTTTTATTATATCTGCATTCCCCACAAGCTTTGTAGAATTTATTGCAGTAATTTTTTTCTGCTCATATGTGTATATTTCTTTAAACCAAGATATAGAAAATGGTAATTTTATTTATACACTTGGTTTATTATCCTACGGCTCTGTAAGAATTCTTTCTTTTATCAAATTAGCAATTTATAATTTTAATGTGCTGAAAGAAAAAAGATATGTAATTGAATTAATTCTTAGTGAATTATTTGAAAAAGATTTAAATTCAGAAAATAATTTATATTTAGACTTTGATACAGATTTATCAAAAAAAGATTATGTTTTAGATGTCAAAAATCTCTCTTTTAGGTTTGATAGCTCTAATAAAGACTTGTTTAGTAATTTGAATTTTAAAATAAAAAGCAAAAGTTTTTATTTGCTTAAGGGATCAAGTGGATCTGGAAAATCAACGTTATTAGATATATTGATGGGAATTATTAAACCAGGTAAAGGACAAGTAATTTATAATATTAAAAAACCACGCATTGGATATGTTTCCCAAGAGTGTTTTATAATTAATGAAACAATTAGAAAAAATATTGCTTTTGGAGTTCCTAACAACGATATTAAAGATAGTGAAATAAAAGAAAAATTAAAATTAGCAGATTTATATAATTATGTTTCAAAGTTGAAAGATGGAATCAATTTTAAACTAGTTAGCAACGGCTTAAATCTTTCAGTTGGTCAAAAACAAAGAGTCGGTATTGCACGCGCACTATACTTTAATCCAAATATATTATTTTTGGATGAACCTACTAGTGCACTTGACTCAGAAACTGAATTAGAAATTTTAAGAACATTGAAAGAGCTGTCAAAATTTGTGACTATCATCATGGTAAGCCATAAAGAAAATTTAGATTTCCTTGGTGCTAAAACTTTAAAGCTGGAGAATTCGAATATTACTGAAATAAATTAATGTATTATAAATATTCAATATTAATTCCAACTTTCAATCGAAGAAAATATTTGGAAAAAACGCTTGAAACTATTTTAGATCAAAATTACGATAATTATGAATTGATAGTCTCTGATAGTGGTTCTTCAGATGATACATGGGAATATTTAAAAAAATTAGATTATCCACAGTTAAAAATAATTAAACCAGAAAAAAAATTGTCAGAGGTTGAAAATTTTGAATTTATAATTAATCAAGCAAAAGGTGAATGGATAGTATTAATAGGTGATGACGATGGCGTTCTTCCAAAGTTTTTTACTAATATAGACGACATCATTAAGAAACACCCAGATGTTGAAGCAATAAGTTCTAGATCGGGTTATTATTATCATGAAAACATTCAGGACAAATACGGCAATAGGGTGATATCTTTTAATTATTTGAGTAGAAAAATCTCAAAAGTAAATTCGAAGAAAAGTTTATTTTTTTGCTTATTAGGAATTTATACTCGAGCAGACGTACCCATGTTATATACATCCGGGGTCATTAAAAAAAGTTTAGTTGATAAAATAAAAAAAAAAAGTCAAAATAAGTTTTTTCATTCAATAATTGAAGATTATTATTCAATGGTAGCAATATTGAACGAAACCAAGTCTTATGTAAGATGTGAAAAGCCTTTATTTTGGATTGGGACTTCTGAAAGCTCTTCAGGAAGAGGATTAAGAATTTACGAGAATAATGAAAATGTAGAAGACTTTCTTAAACTTTCAGATCATGTATCAGAAACGCTTCATAAAGTTGGAATTTCTTCAATATATTTTCTTGAGGCAATATTTAAGCACCCTTATATCAATAGTTTTTGGAAATCTAAGATAATTAGTTTGTTAGCACATTTATGTGCTTTCAATGATATTCAAAATAGAAATGAAATTCATACATTTAAAAATAACCTTAAACGAGATGAAATCTTGAAAGAGATAATGAATGAAATAAAAAAAAATAATCATTCAATATTTTTATTTTATATACTTAAGTTAATTTTAAACATTGTAAATAATCTTATCAAAGTATCTAAATTAAATATAAAAATTCTTAATTTTTTTAAAAAAAAATTATTTAAAAAATCTTTCTTCGATATCAATTCAAGCGATAGAGACAAATACCCAAGCTTACCTGCTTGTAATAAGATAATAAATAAAATTCTTAAAAAATAAATATTTTTACTAAATTTGATATTTTTTAATTATATCTTTTAAATCTAATAATACATTTCTAGATTTAAAATTAAACTCTCTTTTTATCTTATTAATATTAATTTTTGGTTCTAAAATAGTCTTACCTTGATTTTTTAACACGATGTCACATTTAATTATTTTTTTAATTTTTTTTGCTAAATCTATCAATTTTATATTTTTTCCATTAGCAATATTATAAACTTTTTCTTTCCCTGAAGTTATTACTTTAAAAATTAATCTCACTACATCTTCGACATGAATAAAATCTTTTGTAGAATTTTTATTAATAGATATGAAAATTTTCTTTTTATTTATGGCATTTTTAATAAACATTGGAAAAACAAGTGGTGATTTTGGGCTATAACCGATAATATTTGATATCCTCACAATTTTTATTTTCTTACGCGATGCAAACAAATAGTTTTCTGCTAACAATTTTTTTAAATTATAAAATTCATCAGGATCTTTTGGATTAAATTCGAATAAGCTATTTTCATCTGATAGCACTGCATTGTTATATATTCTACAGGAAGAAATAAAAGTGAAAGATTTGAATTTATTTTTTTCTAATATTATTGGAATGTAGCCTAAATTTGCGTTGAATGAATTAAATGTATCTTTTTTCCAATTGTCACTACCAATACAATAAATCACATGTCCTAGATTTTTTTTAAATATAAATTTTTTTTTTGGGGGTAAAAAAACTTTATATTTACTTAAATATCTGACTAAATTAGATCCTAAAAAACCAGAATGACCAAAAATTGTATACATAATTAACTATATTATTGATCCTATATTCTTAAATAAAGCTAAGGTTTGCTTTATATCTTTTTTTATACTTCCGTTTAATTTAACACCGTATTGTTCAAATTTTTCTTTTGATACTTTATAAGAGAGCTGATTCATAATTTTTGATGATGTAAGTTTAATTTTAACTCTATATTTCTCTTTTTTTATTAAATTTATAATTTGGCTTACAGTAAAATTACTTGTCAGTATATTGTATATTTGCCTATCAAAAATATTCTTTTTAAGAACTGTGTTAACTGCTTTATATGCGTCAGTCAATGATAGATATGGTCGATATTGATTAAGAGCTGTTTTCCAAACAGGTATATACAGTTTCAATGCAGTATTAAAACAAAATTTATTTACGGCGGTATGAAATCTTATACCATCTGATACACCTGCTATTGTCCCAAATCTTAAAGTAACAAAATTAATTTTTTTACCAAATTTTTTTAAATAATTTTCTTCAGCTATTTTTATTTTTGCATATGGACTTTGAGGTTTAAGATCTTTACAATTCTCATCAACAAAATTTGAATTTGAGCCATAAACACTAGTAGATGATATATGTATTAATTTTACTTTTTTTTTGTAACAATAATTAAATACATTTACAAAGCTATGAAAATTATTTTCATAGTATCTTTTGTAGTTATTTACACTGGATACAGCATTTGTCATTGAGGCCAAATGAATTACGACATCAACTTTTGGAATTTTTTTTAACGAATTTTTTTTTGAAAGATCACAGTATTTAAAAACACATTTTGATATTTTATTTTTAGTAAACAAAATATTTATTTTATTATTTTCAAAATTGTCAATTAAAAATATTTTTTTAATTTTTTTGTCATTACAGAAATTTCTAAAAAAAAAGGATCCAATATGACCTGAAAAACCGGTAATTAATATTTTCATTAAAAAATCACTTTCTTAAAATTAAATCTTTTTTTTTTTAATAAACTCACTAATTTTGAATTGTCAATTGAAGTATCTTTTGCAAAATTTTTTAATTTTCTAAAATCTATAGAGGCAATATCTTTTTTATATTTTTTAGCAAATTTATAAATATCTCTTTTTTTTCCACCTATATTTAAAATACCTTTTTCATTTAATAAATATGGTAAAATTTTAGCTACATCTTTATTAAATAAAAAACTAGTTTTTGCTCCTCGTATTGCTTGCTTATGAACAAATGGAAATTCAGTCATACATATTCTTAATATGAGAGAGTTCTTATACATTTGCACTGCTGACTCCGCACCTAATTTTGACCAAGCATAATTGTTAAAAGGCAATAACGGATCAGTTTCTTTATAATTACCTTTAGTACCTGGATATACATATTGACTAGAAAAAAAAATTAATTTTATTTTTTTCAAAATCGCAATTTTAACAATATTAGAAGTTCCAATTATATTTACATCAATACTTTTTTCTGGAAAGTTGTCATGAATTTTCATTGGCCTTGAAAGGGCCGCTATATGAATAATTATATTTATTTTTTTTCCTTTAATAAACTTTTTCATGTTAGAATAGTTTGTTATATCAAATTGTTTTTTACTAGGAAAAATGACCTTGAATTTTGAGAATTCTTTTTTTAAATATTTACAAAATCTGCTTGTTCCGCCTGTAACAAGTATTTTAGGATTATTTTTTTTCATAAAGATTTATTACTTATTATGTATACTTAATAATATTTTTTTTTAAATTCATCAAAAGAATTTATGTATTCTTTTTTGTCATATTTGTAACTGCATAATGTTAGCAAACAATCGTCATTTTTAAAAAAATTAATTTTTATCCAAGTATAAGTTGGTATAAGTAAACTTTCTTTTTTAAATCTGCTTAATATAAATACTTTCTTTTTTTTATCTTTAAAAGTAGTAACCTTAACCTTTCCTTTAATTGGAATGATAATTTGTGCACATTTTTTATGAGCGTGATCTGCTCTAATATATTTTTTCTTTCCAAATAAAAAAAAAAATCTCTCAATCTTAAATTTTAATTTTTTAAAGCTTTTTGTGTAAAATGGAATGAGTTCTCCAGATTTTTCTGTATATCTATTAAATCTTAATTTTTTTAAATGGTGATTTTTCATTATTTAATGATCTATATATTAAATATGTCAAAAAATTAAAGATATATAAATTTTTTTTTTAAAATTGATATTTTTGACTAAAAATTAATAATTTTTCTTTTATATAATCATATTATTTTAAAAGTCTTAAAAAAAAATTATTCTAATATAGGTCTTTTATATGATTTTTTATTAAAATAAGAATTAATTAAACCATTCATTGCACTTAAGTAAATAATTCTTTTTCTTTTATCATAAAGGTAAAAGTATAAAAATTTTATCAGGCTGATTATAAGGTCGGGAAGTGTTTCTTTATATGCTCTAATAAGCGAATAATTTTTTTTAAAGTAATAAAATTTTGACCACATAAAATGCCATTTATGATGACTTTCAATATTTAAAGTTTTTCCAGATTTGATTGATGAACCGCCTTTATGTTCAACTTTAAAATACGGTATTACATATATTTTTTGATTTTTTCTATATGCTCTCAAACAGTAATCGGTTTCATCATAATACATCCATATATTTTTATCATACTTTCCAACTTTTCTCACATTTTTCATGTTGAAAAATAAAAAATGACCATGAACCATTTTCATCAGTTCTAAATTTTTATGTTTATTGGGTTTATTTGACTTCCAATCATTTTTATATTTTGATTTTTCATGTTGAGGGGCAAGTATTACAAAATCTTTAATTTGATATGCTATCTTTAAAAAATCAAAAATTGTAGTCTTTTTAAAATCTACATCAGGGTCCATATAAACAGCATATTTTGTCTTGATTTTTTTAAAACCTAAATTTATTCCTCCTACCTGACCTAAATTTTTTTTGGAGAAAACAATTTTTACATTTTTAAAATTTGAAAATTTACTTTTAAAACCTTTTTCCTGCGCGTTTTCGATTATTATAATTTTAATTTTTCTATCAATCTTTTTGATAATTCTGATAATATCGTTTGAAGAATAATATGAAATTAATAATATTGTTAAATCCCTGAAATTTAAAGTATTTTTCATTAGCAATTTTATTAATTAAATATTTTAAATATTAATTAAAAGTATCATCAAATTTTGGCATTAAACTATCTCTATTTGAAGTTATTGTATTTTTTATACCCCATTTAATCAAAATAATTAATTATTTAATCAAAAATTCAATATATTTCATCAAAAAAAAGACATAAATATGCAGATATTTGTACCTTAAATTATAAAATTAAAAAATTACTATAAGATTAAATCTAAAAATATTTTTAAATAAAAATGAGCAATCTATCCCCGATAATTTATATTTGTTATAATCGATATGAACATGTTAAAAAAAGTTTGTTATCATTAAAAAAAAACAAGTTATCTCAAAAATCTAATATTATCATTTTTTCAGATGCAGCTCAAAATTATAAAGATAAAAAAAAGATTTTAAAGATAAGAAATTATCTTAAAAATTTAAAAGGGTTTAAATCAAAAAAAATTATTCATAGAAAAAAAAATTTTGGGACTAAAAAAAATATTATAAATGCAATTAATTTTGCTTTTAAGAAATATGATAGGGCAATAATAATAGAAGATGATTTAATTGTTAGTAAATATTTTTTAAATTTTATGAATCAATGTTTGGAAGCTTATAAAAATGAAAAAAAAATTTTCCATATAAATGGTTGGAGCTATCCATTTATGAAAAAATCTTCAGATGATATAAATTTTTTAGGATCAATGAACTGTTGGGGTTGGGCTACATGGAAAGATAGATGGTCAAAATTATCTTTGAACGAAGATAAATTTATATCTACTTTTTCAAATAGAGACAAACATTATTTCAATATTTCATCCAGTATGAATCATTGGTCACAATTATTGAGAAATAAGAATAAAACATTATCAACATGGGCTGTATTTTGGCACGCATCAATATTTTCTAAAAATGGAATTTGTATTTATCCCAAATTTCCTTTAGTTAAAAATATAGGATTTGATGGGAGTGGTAGAATGTCATCTATTTACAAATATAATTCAACCTTAAACAATAATTCGAAAAAATATAAAATAAACCAGAATATAGTTAAAAATACTAATCTTATAGATGATGAATTTAACTATTATATTAAAAAAAAAAGTTATATAGATAGATCATTAACGTTTTTAAAAAAATATTTTTATAAAATTTTTAATTTATGAGTTTAGACTATTTTGTTTTAAATTTAATACCAATTGTTTTTTTACTTATATCTGGTGCATTAATACGTTTCTCACTTATTTTTGCATCTCAAATGTGGGCAAAAACATTCCACCATTCGATGTCCCTTTTTTTACTACCAGTCGCAACATTTATTATCACAAAAGCTATTTCAGGTAATATTGCTCTTTCATTAGGTATGATTGGAGCTTTATCAATTGTTAGATTTAGAAATCCAGTAAAGAATCCTTTTGAGCTAGTTATTTTTTTCTGCAGTATAACGCTTGGAATTTCTGCTGGAGTTGATATTAAATTAGCTATTATACTTTTAGTTGTAGTCGTTTCTATAATTGTTTTCTCAGATTTTTACTCTAAATTTAGAAAAAAAAGACATATAAATGTTTTTGTTCCGTCTTTTGAGGAAGGATATTCTTTAAATATAATTGAAATTTTATCTACAAAAGAAATAAAAGAATTGGAACAATTCAATATAATTTATTTTAATTTTAATAAGGAAAAATCACTTTATGAATACAAAATTTCAGAACGTGATAAGAAAGAAATATTAAAAATTGAAAAAATTATCAAAAATCTTGATAGTATCTCAAACTATGAAATTCGATATAGTTTTGACTAAAAAAAAAATATTTTTAATTCAAGTTGTTTTAATTTTAATTTTTTTTTTAACCAACAAGTCTTATTCAGAAATACAAGTTGATCAAAGAAATTTTTCTTCAGAAAAATACTGTAAAAAAATAAAATTTGATAACTCACTAAATAAAATTAATTCAATTGAGATAATATTTGATAATTATAGAAGTTGGTCAAAAAACTCATTGAGAATATTGACAAATCAAAGCAAAGAAAAGTTTATCCCTGAGAAATTTAAAACAAGATACCCAGCTAATATAATTGTTTATTATGCTAATAATAATATATGTGATTATAAGGCACGTATTAGACAAAACGGTGATCATTTCGATCACATCAAATTAAGTAATGGAAATATAATTCAAAGTTTAGATGTTCATTTAGAAAAAGGAAATATAAAAGGGGTTACTAAATTTAAGTTATTTTTACCGTCAACTAGAAATGCTAGTAGCGAAATAATTATAGCTAAACTGTTGAAAGATTTAGGATATATTTCTCCAAAATCTTTCCTAGTTGATGTGCTTATAAATAATAAAAAAAATCTTTATTTTTTTCAGGAAAAAGCTTCAAAAGAATTAGTTGAAAGTTCACATTTTAAAGATGCACCAATTTATGAAGGAAATGAAAATTTAATTGTAGGAACACATAAAAATCAAGATGTTATTTTTAACAAAAAATTAACCTTTGCTAAGCAAGTAAATTCTAAGTGGATTAAATCTGATTTAACAAAAGAAATTTCAATTGAAGGGTTAACAAGGTTAAATGAAGTATTTTTTAAGAATATATCTTATTTCACAAAACCAAATCATAAAATTGATCAGCTTACACTCGATTATAAACTTTTATCAAATGGAGATAATAAACATTTTAATTATTTAGTAGCATACGATGCTTTAATAAATTCTGTTAATGGTGCACATTCGTTAATACCACATAATAGAAAATTTTATTTTGATCCATATTCTAAGAAATTTTATCCAATTTTTTATGACTCCGCACCAGGATCTATGCAACGTTTTATATTAGGGGGGTGGAAAGCAAAGATAAAAAAATTAAAAAAGGAAGAATTTAAGTGGGGAGTTTCAAAAAATTCAATAATGGGAGCTAATATAGCATTAAGCCAAATTAAATCATTGGATTTAGAGAAAATTTTTAATGAATTGAAATTGTATGGTGTTGAATATAATAAAATAGAATTCAATGAAATCATAGATGCTATAAATGAAAATTTAAAAACTATATCAGAAATACCTTATGAAAAAAATAATTCTAATTTAGTTTTAAGTGTTCATGATTATTTTAATTTTGCTAAAAAAGACTCAGTAGAATTTATTACTTTTTATACAATTAACAAAGAACTTTATGCTTGTGAAAATAATGAAAGTAAATGTGTAGTGGCTAATTTAAATCAATCTGACTTCCAAGATTTAATTAATGGAGAACTTATTTTTAAAAGAAAAAAATCTTTGTATTTAGGTGAAATAAATAGAGATTTAGACAATTTGAATATAACTAGTTTTAAAAAATATCAAGGTAAAGAGACAGTAAATACAAAGTATAATTTTGAAAATAATTTCATAAATATAAAATCTACAAAAAATTTAAAAATAGCAGTAGATGAAAAAAAAAAATTAATTAAAATTTTAGCTGATGATAACGATTGGTTAGTCATAGAAGACAGTAATTTAAATAATATAGAAATAAATATTAGTTATAACAGTAGCAATGCAAGGGTATTGAAAAAAGATAGATTTAATGAATATTTTCTAACTGGGTGTTTTAATATAATTAATTCCAAGTTAAATGCTGTAAAAATTTTTATGGAAAATGCAAAATGTGAAGATGCTGTAAATATTATAAAATCAAAAGGAAATATTTCTGCAGTTAAAATTTATGACTCATTATTTGATGGATTAGACTTAGATTTTTCTCATATAAATATAAATAAATTATCAATTTCAAATTCTGGTAATGATTGCAGTGATTTTTCTTTTGGAAATTATAAGATTGATAAATTAAATTTATCAAATTGTGGAGACAAAGGAGTTTCTGTTGGCGAAAGCACAAATGCTAAAGTTGATACAATGAATATAATAAATTCTAAAATTGGTTTAGCCTCAAAAGATAGCTCTATAGTGGATGTAAATAATGCTTCAATTAAAAATACAACATCTTGTATAAGTGCTTATAATAAAAAAGATGAATTTGATGGAGGTAGAATTAATGTAAATAAATTTAAGTGCGAAGTTTCAAATGAAAAAATTGCTAAAGATCAATATTCACTTATAAATATAAATAATGAGTTATAGAATAGAAAAAAAATTTATTTTAAATCCGAGAAAATATGAAATGCTTGTTCAGTATCTATGCAATTTAAAAGCTAAGAAAATTTATGAGAAAAGAACAGTATTTTCTACTTATTATGATAATGATTATTTTGCATCTTATAGAAATTCAGAAGAGGGAGTTATACCTAGAAAAAAGATGAGAATAAGGTCTTACAATTCATATCAGCATAGTAGTAATTCAAAGTTTGAGTCAAAAATATCTTCAGAGATTGATAGATTTAAAAAAGTTGAAAAATTCAAAAATCCCTCTGATATTCAAAATTTTTTATCTAAAGGTTTTTTTGATAAAACATATGGTTTTTGTAAACCAACAATTAATGTGTCTTATGAAAGGGAATATTATTCTTTTAAAAGTTGTAGAATTACTATTGATAGAAAAATAAGATATTGGCGACATAATTCTAACAAAAATAAATGTGAAGAACCTTTAAATGTTGTGGAATTTAAAAGTGAAGTCAATGATGAAATTAATTTAAATAATAATATATTATTTAATCCAATTTCTAGATTTTCTAAGTATTGCAGAGGCATGAACAAAATATACTTTAATATAAAAAACTTTTAGTTATGAAAATTTTTTTTAGATGGTTCAACTTTATTGGTATGATAGCTATAAAATAGTATTTTAATGAAATTATTTACAGAAAAATTTCAAAATATAGATGTAAAACAGATTTGTAAAGAAATTGAAGATAAAGGATTTTTTTATTCACAAAAAGCTATCGATGAGAATTTAATAAATAATGTTTTAATCGATGTTAATGAAAATAAATTTTCAATTAATAAAAATTGGGTAACTGGTGTTTATACCAGATCCCAATATTATCTTACAAATATTTTAGGATGTTCAAAATCATTTTATAATTTAATAACAAATGAAAAGATAATGAATACATGTGAAAATTATATGGGTAGAAATTTTAGATTAAAAGCTACAAGGTATTATGAGACGCAGCCAGGTCATGAAATGCATTGGCATACAGATAATAAAGCTGATAAAGAATTTAAAGAAATTAAGGGTCTGATATTTATTGTTTATCTCGAAGATGTCGAGGATGGTGAGTTTCAATATATTAAAAATTCTCATAAATTTAGTTCTGAAAAAAAAGTTAATAATTTTAAGGATGAAGAAATTGAGGAGAAATATAAAAAAGAAGTTATATCATTTAAAGGTTTTAAAGGAGATATTATAATTTATAATACTTATGGAATACATAGAGCCAAGCCAATAAAAAAAAATTCTAAATATATTAGAAAAAGTTTATTTTTTCAGGTTGACTCAAATTTAGAAAATAGTGAACCAATTTTAATTAATACATCTTATGTGAAAACAAGAGAGGAGAAGATATTAACCTTTTTGGGTTTAGGATACGATTCGGTAAATAAAATATATCCAAATACAAGTATTTTTACTTTGCCACCTAATAAAATAATCAATTCTCTTTTCATTAAATATTTAATAAAAAGTACTTTAGAGCAGTTTATTAAACTTATACCAAAAAAAATAAAAAAATTAATAAAAAATTGAAATCAATATTTAATGACAAATTTTAAGCAACAAATAAATAAACTTATAGACTTTTATTCAAAAAAAAATTTAAATAAAAATTTCCAATATTCATTACTTGATAATGCATTCTCAAATGAAGATATTATAAAAGGTATTGAAGTACTAATTAGTAAAAAAATAACTATGGGAGAAATTACTAGAAGGTTTGAATATGAATTTGCAAAATATCTTAATGTAAAATATGCTCTTATGGTTAATTCAGGGAGTTCAGCGAATCTTTTATCATCTTTTGCCCTTGTAAACCCTAAAAAAGAAAATCACCTAAGGAGAAATGATGAATTTCTTATACAATCATTATGCTGGTCAACTTCTTTGTGGCCATTAGTTCAGGCAGGCCTTAAACCAAAATTTGTAGATGTAAATCTAGAAAATTTAAACATAGATGAAAATTTACTTTTCGAATCAATAACAAAAAAAACTAAAGCAGCATTAATCGTTCATGTGTTAGGATCTTGCTCAAACATCAAAAAAATATCAAGAACACTAAAAGAAAAAAAAATATTTCTTATAGAGGATACGTGCGAGTCCCTCGGAGCCAAATATAATTCTAAATATTTGGGAACTTATGGCGACTTTGGAACTTATTCATTTTATTATTCTCACCAAATCACCTCAGGTGAAGGAGGTATGATCGTTTGCAATAATAAAAATGATTATCAGATAATTAATTCTTTAAGAGCTCATGGTTGGGATAGAAATTTAAAAAAAGCAAAAGAAGCTCAAAGATCTTTTAATTTTATAAATTCAGGCTTTAATGTGCGACCACTTGATGTAACAGCAGCAATTGGACTGAATCAATTTAAAAGGTTAAATAAATTTAAAAAAATTAGAGATGATAATAGAAAAAAAATAATAAAAGAATTAAGAGATGCTAAGGCTTGGAAACAACAACTTTATTTTTTAAATCACTCAAATCAACTTGAGCCTAGCTGGTTTGGTTTGCCAATTTTGATTGATAAAAAATACTTAAAATTCAAAAAAAAATATTTAAATATTTTAAATAAAAATAAAATTGAAACGAGGCCAATATTAAGTGGTAATTTTATGAATCAAAAAAGTATCGATTTGTATCAATTAAATCCAAAAAAAATAATATATAAAAATGCTCAAGAAATAGAAGATAGAGGATTTTTTATTGGGCTACACACTACTCCATTGTCTAAAGAAAGCGTTCAAATATTAGTAAAGAACTTATTATTGATTGATAAAATTAAATGATTAATTGTGGAATTACAGGTTCCAGTGGAGTATTGGGTAAAAAGTTAATTAAAATAAATAACTTTAAATTTATTAAATTTAAAGGTGATATTTCAAATAAAAATGATGTTGATCAATGGATAAAAAAAAATAAATTTGATTTAATAATTCATCTCGCAGCAATAGTGCCTACAAATGTTGTAGAAAAAAATTATAAATTAGCAAATAAAGTAAATTATCAGGGCACAGTCAATCTTATAAAAAGTATTAAGAAGTATAATATAAATTTGAAGTGGTTTTTTTTTGCGTCAACTTCGCATGTTTATTTATCAAAAAATAAAAAAAGTTTTTTAAAAGAAAGTTCTGTCAAAAAACCATACTCTTTATATGGTAAGACAAAACTTAAGGCTGAAAATTTCATAAAAAAAAATTTTAATGGAACTTATAAAAGCTGCATAGGAAGAATTTTTAGTTTTACTGATAAAAATCAGTCTAATAATTTTCTTATTCCTGCAATAATAAAAAAAATAAAAAATGCGAAAAATAAAAAGTTAATTTTTAATAATTTACATCATTACAGAGACTTTATAAGCACAGATGATATTTGTTCAGCAATAATTCATTTATGGAAAAAAAAAGCAGTTGGAGAATATAATATTGCATCGGGTCAAAAAATTTATTTAGAAACCTTAGTTAAATTGATTTGCAAAAAATATAATTTGAAGTGTGTGGTTACAAAAGATAATTCTAAAAAAACTTATCTTTTAGCAAATATCAATAAAATTAGAAAATTAGGTTGGAAACCAAGAAAAAATATAAATTTAATCATAAAAGATTATTTAAATTAAATTGTTAATCTCGCCATCTAGATGAAAGATAATTATACTCTTCTAAAATTAGACGATAATTTTCTATGAAACTTTCCTCATCGCAAAATTTTATAAAAAAATCGTAGGCTTCATTAATTTTTTTATCAATATTAATTTCATTATTAATTAAATTCATTATTTTATCAGACAAATCCCTAGGATTTTTTAAATCTATTAAATGTACATATTGTTCTAAATTCTTATCTAAAATATTTTTTGAATAAAAAACTGGTTTTTTAAAATAAAAGGCCTCGTATAAAGGAAGGGTAGATCTTGCAACATAAGTTGGCATCACTAAAGCTAATGAATTTTTATATAAGGAAACAACCTCCTCATTTTTAATAAAGTTGAAAATATGAACTTTATTTTTTAATTTTTTTTCTGATATCAATTTTTTTATGTATTCTAAGTTGCCTTTGTTATTTCCACAAAATACTACTTCTATTTCTAAATTTTGTTTGTTTAAAATTTCAACAGCATCTAAAATATATTTATGATTTTTGTGAGCCCAAAATTGAGCAGGATAAAAAATATATCTTTTACTATTTAATCCTAGATTTGAGATAATTTTTTTATCATCTATTTTATTTAGTTTATCAAAAGAAGGCAAAAAAGGTATAAATGGTTGAATATTAATTTTTTTTTTATTGCAATTATAAATTTCAACTAATTCATTTTTTGATCTTTCGGTATCAACAATTATTTTGTAAGCATGATTAACTATATCTTTAACAATTTGATCTTTACTATTAAATATTTCTTTTGATTTATATTCTGGAAAAAAGTTGTCAATTTTGAAGTTAATGTCATATATAGAAGCGGCAAAATTATATTTATCGCATAGCTTGATATACCAGCTAGGTCCTAAAAAAATAATAAAATTAAAATTATGCTTATCAAAAAAAAGATTTAATGGATTTTTAAAATTAAAAAATTTAAGTAAAAAATTAAATAAACTTGATTTTGTAAGATGAAAAAAAATTTTACTTAAAAGTGTTTTTTTAAATAATATTGTTTCAAGTTTATTTTTTTTTAATTGAATATTTGTTTCTGTATGCGGTGTTACAAAGTAGAATTTAAAATTTTCATTTTCTAGCTTTTTAAGAAGTAATGCTGATTTGAGCGACTGAAAGCCACCGCCACCTTTTAAAATTTCATCAAATATAACTGCTATTTTCATTTATTGTTAATTTTTTTAAAACAAAAAAAGTTTACATATGGAATACTCTTTCCCAATAAACCAAATAACCATTTAAAAAACAACGATTTTTTAATCAATAACCATATAACTTTACTTGTTTGAAACTCGGTGAGATTATCACTTCTAACTATTTTTTTGGTGAGATAATAATTTTTTTTTCTTGCTACCGAAATAATATTTTGGTCAGAATGAATATATCCATTGTGAAATCTATAATATGAGAATCTTTTATTAGTGAATAGAAAATAAATATACAAAAAAAAGGTCTCTACCGGTAAGTAAATATTATTGTAGATTAGTTTTGATATATTAAGAGTGGAGCCACCTGGTGAGATTATAAGAA
>MDTG01132539.1_pt1 | contig 26914 bp, 20 predicted proteins | sample 811421 | NCBI WGS metagenome assembly MDTG01 (sample SAMN05326645, study PRJNA326480) | marine metagenome | isolation source: seawater | place: Pacific Ocean: South East | collected 2011
GGGTGTTGAATTTATTGCAGTAAATACTGATGCTCAAGATTTAAAACATAGTAAAGCAAAATCAAAAATTCAAATTGGATTAAATTTAACTAAGGGACTGGGAGCGGGTGCAAAATTAGATATTGGCCAAGCCGCAGCTGATGAGTCATTAAATGAAATTATAAATGTGCTTCAAGGTGCTAATATGGTTTTCATTGCAGCTGGAATGGGTGGCGGGACTGGAACTGGAGCTGCACATGTAATTGCTAGAGCTGCGAAAGAATTAAATATATTAACTGTTGGTGTTGTAACACTGCCTTTCCTATATGAGGGTCCTTCAAGAATGCAAAGAGCTCAAATTGGTCTTGAAGAATTAAGAAAACATGTGGATACAATTATAGTTATTCCAAATCAAAATTTATTCAAAATTGCTAATGAACAAACAACTTTTGAAGAGTCCTTTAATCTCTCAAATAATGTTTTAATGCATGGAGTTCAGAGTGTAACTGATTTGATGGTTAGACCTGGAATAATTAATTTAGATTTTGCTGATGTTGAAACTGTTATGGCATCTATGGGTAAAGCCATGATGGGGACTGGAGAAGCTGAAGGTGAAGGAAGGGCTATGCAAGCAACTGAGATGGCAATAAGCAATCCTTTAATAGACGATTATACATTAAAAGGTGCAAAAGGATTATTAGTAAATATTACTGGAGGTAAAGATCTTAAGTTATTTGAGGTTGATGAAGTGGTTAATAAAATTAGATCAGAAGTCGAAGCTGATGCTGAAGTGATTATAGGTGCTATAACAGACACTTCTCTTGAAGGCAAAATAAGAGTTTCAATTGTTGCCACATCTTTAGATAATCAACAACCAGAGTCGAAATCTGTTGTAAATATGGTTCACAGAATTCAAAATCGAAATCCTGGGTATTCAGATTTTGGAACTAATACTGCTACTGCATCATTTCAATTTACTAACAATGCGCCAAATACAACTACTATTGGTGCAAATGCTTTAAAACTTGAAAATGAAGTAACTACGGAAAACATGAATGAGTCAATTAGTGATGTAAACAATCAATACCATGAGGAATTATTAAAAAATCAAGACGCAGAGAGTATTGTTGAAAATACCTCAGAGGATAACGAAGTGTCATTTTCTCAAGAGGCAATAGATATACATCAAACAGAAAAAGAAAACTCTGTTAATCTAAAGGAATTCGGTGTTGATAGTGAGGAGCCAGATTTGTTTAATACAGATAATCAATCTTCAAACTCAGACGATTTATTAGGATCAGTTGATGACGCCCATGAAGAAGATGATCTTGAAATACCTGCATTTTTAAGAAGACAAAAAAATTAATGGTCTTCAAAAAAATAAATGGAAGCCACCATGGTATCGGACACAGTAAAGCACTTTCCGGTACTGCTAAAAGAAATTATTAGCATTATTACCCCTCAACATGGTGGCACATTTATAGATTGCACATTTGGTCAAGGTGGATATTCACGAGCTATTTTAAATTATGATGACACTAATGTAATTGCATTGGATAGAGATATAGAAACAAAAAAAAAAGCAGAAAATATATTAAAGGAATATCAAAATAGATTTATATTTAAAAATAAAAAATTTAGTCAATTAGAAAATCTAAAATTAAAAAATGAAAATATAAAAGGTATAATTTTTGATTTAGGGTATTCATATACTCAAATTAAAGATCCATCAAAAGGCCTGTCATTTAATTCAGAAGGTGAATTAAATATGAAATTAGGTTTGAATGAATTTTCAGCACAGGAGGTAATTAACAAACTTAGTATATTAGAGTTAGAGAAAATTTTTAAATTTTTTGGAGAAGAAAAAGAAGCTAAAAGAATTGCAATTCAAATAAGCAAAATAAGAAAGTTAGATAAAATTGATACCCAGACACTTGTGAAATTAATTGATAAAGTTAAAAGAAAAAAAAATATTAAAATTCATAATTCCACCAAGATTTTTCAAGCTCTTAGAATTTTTGTAAACAAAGAAATAAGCGAGTTAATCTATGGTCTAGTTTCAGCAGCAAAAATTTTAAAAAAAGATGGTGTCTTAGCAGTTGTAACATTTCATTCTATAGAAGATAAAATAGTTAAATATTTTTTTAGAAGTCTTTCAGAAAAAAAAAGTGTCTCTAGATATCTCCCTTTAACAAATCAAACAAATCTTCTGTTTAGGATGATGAAAAAAAAACCTATAACTCCATCTGCTGAAGAATTAAATCAAAATATTTCCTCTAGATCAGCAAAACTTAGATATATAATTAAGAAAAATGATTTCTATGATTTTAAAACAGATATTTTTGAAAAATTCAAAAATCTACTAGAAATTGAGGACTTTGGAAAAAAATTATGATTAAATTTTCAGTAATTTTTTTAATTTTCTCTTTGATTTTATTTACAGCAATAATAAAAAATTCCACTAAAAGAATTGATGATGAAATTTTTGTCACTAAAGAAAATATTAGAAGTTTTAAAAAAGATTACGGTCATTTGAAATTAGAGTATGATTATCTTAGCTCAGCTGAAAAATTGCATGAATTTAAGATCTTATACTTTGAAAACGAATTATTTAAAAAAGACATTTCCAATATTAAACAAATTAATAAAACAACCAAAAACTTTCAAATAAAAAAATTTAACTTTATTGATGAAAAGTAATAACACAAGAATTGTTTTGGAAAATCAACAAAATGATTTTTTATATAAAAAGAATAAATCAAATCTTAATATAACATTCAATCGAATATCTTTTATTTTTTTTGTATTTTTTATTATTAGTTTAATTTATACAATTCATTTAATTCACCTCGGTTCTAGAAAAGCAAAAATAGATTCAATCCAAATTGAAAAAAAACTTATTAATAAGCTTTATAGAGCAGATATTGTTGACAGAAATCAAAAATATTTGGTTAAAACAATAGATTCAATCGATATTGGAATAAGTCCGTCAAAAATAATTGATAAAAAGAAATTATTATTAAATTTGAAATTAATATTTCCTAACAAAGACTTTAGTGAAGTAAAAAAAAAGATTGCCAAAGGAAAATTTTTTTATTTTAAAAAAAAAGTTTCAGAAGAAAATTATGAGAGACTAATGCAATTAGGGGATAAGTCTATTGAACCTAGAGACACTTTGATAAGAATATATCCACAAAAAAATTTATTTAGTCATATTCTTGGTCAAATAGATAATGATAATAATGGAATTTCAGGTTTAGAAAAATCCCTTGATAAAATTTTAAAAAACTCTCAAGAGCCGATCATGCTTACTGTTGATAAAGATATTCAATTTTTAATTAGAAATGAATTGATTAAATATAACAAAATTTTCAAAACAAAAGGGAGTGCTGCAATTTTGATGAATGTTAAAAATGGGGAAATTTTATCATTAGTTTCATTGCCAGACTTTGACCCAAATAATAGAAAAAAAATAATCGATACAAATTTTATTAATAGAGCAACTAAAGGTGTTTATGAATTTGGTTCGGTTTTCAAAACTTTTACTTTGGCTGCAGCTTTTGACGAAAAGATCATTGAACCTAAAACTGAATTTAAAAATTTACCAAAATCATTAACCTGTGCTGGATTTTCTATACGAGAATATGATGATAAGATTCCCTCAAATTTGACCGCTGAACAAATTTTGGTTAGATCTGGAAATATAGGTTCAGTCAAGATTGGTCAAAAAATAGGTGAGGAAAAATTTAAATCTTTTTTATCAAAACTAGGTGTTTTAAATGAGATAAATTTCGATATAGAAGAGGTTGGTAAACCAATCAAATTTAATTGGGGTAAATGTCCTCTTGCTACCGCTTCCTTTGGTCACGGAATTACGACAACACTACTCCAATTAGCCAAAGCATATTCAATAATAGTTAATGGGGGTTACAATATAGATCCAACTTTGATTAAAAAAGTTTCAAAAATAAATAAAGAAAAAATACTAAATGAGGAAGTCTCTTTCAAAATACTTCCTATTTTAAGAAAAATTGTAACAACAAAGGAAGGAACAGCTTCTTTAGCCAATGTAAATGGTTATGAAATCGGAGGAAAAACAGGTACTGCCCAAAAAAGTGTAGCCGGAGGTTATTCAAAAAAAAAGATTAATTCTTTTGTATCTATATTTCCAACATCAAAACCTAAATATGTATTAGCGGTAATGCTTGATGAGCCCCAAACTAATAGTAATTATATTTATCATTATAGGGATGGTTCTAATATAAGATATAAAGGCACTCCTTTTAACACTGCTGGATGGACTACCGTTGAGGCAACAGGTCAAATTGTTGAAAAAATTGGGCCTATTTTAGCCACAAAATACAGTGAAATTAATTAGGCTATGCAACTCAAAGATTATATTCCTAATATAAGCAAGAAATATCATAAGCTTTTTTTTAAAGGTATAAATTTTGATAGTTCAAAAGTTAAAAAAAATGATATTTTTTTTGCAATTAAAGGCAATAAATTTGACGGAAATGATTATATCGATCTAGCAATTAAAAAGGGTGCCAAGATAATTGTTTCAGAAAAAAAGATACATCAAAAAAAAGCAAATGTAGTTTTTTTGTATACATCAAATGTAAGAAAATTATTAGCAAATGTTTCTTACAAATTTTTTTATAAAAAGCCAAAAAAGTTAGTTGCGATTACAGGTACCAACGGAAAGTCGTCAATAGCAGATTTTTATTATCAAATATTAAATTATAATTCAAAAAAAGTTGCATCTATAGGAACTTTAGGCATTAAATATGGTGGTAAAAAAAAATTTTTAGACAACACAACTATAGACCCAGTTCAATTGGGTGCTACTCTAAAAAATTTAAGCAAAAAAAAAATCGAATATGCAATCATGGAAGCCTCTAGTCACGGGTTGGACCAAAATAGACTAGATGGATTGTTGTTTGATATTGGTATATTTACAAATTTATCACACGATCATCTTGATTATCATAAAAGTATGAAAAAATATTTTAAATCAAAATTATATCTGTTTGAAAGATTGATAAAAAAAAGAGGAAATATAATTACAGATGCTAACATTCCGCAATTTAATAAGATTAAGAATATTTCGATCAAAAAAAACTTAAATTTAAGTTTAATTTTTGACAATGAAAAGGGAATAGAACTAATTTTCCATAAATTTTTAAATGAAAAACAAGTTTTAAAAATCAGATTTAATAAAAGAGAATATAAAATAATTCTTAATTTAATTGGTAAAATACAAGTAAAGAATATATTGATGACAATATTGACCGCTTATAAAAGTGGTCTTAAATTTGAAAAAATAATTAATGTTATTCATAAAGTCAAACCTGTAGAAGGACGGCTGGAAAAAATTGGAGAAATAAAAAACAACAGTAAGGTTATATTGGATTATGCACACACACCTGCTGCATTAGAGTTAGCTTTATCAAATATAAAAGAGCAATTTCCAAAAAGAAAGATCAGTTTAGTTTTTGGTTGTGGAGGTGAAAGAGATTTTAAAAAAAGACCTATTATGGGAAAAATTGCTGAGAAATATTCTGATAGAATATACTTAACTGATGATAATCCAAGAAATGAGAATCCATCTATAATTAGAAAAGAAATCAAAAAAGGAATAAAAAAAAATAAAATAGAAGAGTTACCTAATAGAAAAAAAGCAATCCATGAGGCGATTATGAAACTTGATAGTGGTGAAATATTATTAATTGCCGGTAAAGGTCATGAAAAAACACAAAATTATGGTAGAAAAAAAATATTTTTTTCAGATAAAGAAGTAATCTTAAAATCAATCAAATATAAGAATAAATTTTTATCAAAAAATTTAAAGTTAAATATAATAAAAGAAAAATCTAAATCAAAAATATCTAACAAATTAGTCATAAACAAAATTTCAATAAATTCTAAAATGATAAAAAAAAATGATATTTTTTTTGCTATTAAAGGAAAAAGAATGGATGGAAATAGATTTGTTTCTGAGGCTTTAAAAAAAAAATCAAGTCTTGCAATAGTAAATAAATTAGACACTAACGCTCCTTTATCAAAACAATTAAAAGTTAAAGATACTCTAAGTTTTCTAACAGAATGTTCGTCTTTATTTAGAGAAAATATAAATGCAAAAATAATTTCAATTACTGGCAGCTGTGGTAAAACGACTTTAAAAGAGATGATTGGCCATGTTCTTAAAAAAGTATCAAGAACAACATATTCTCCAAAATCTTTTAATAATAAATATGGAGTTCCATTAAGTTTATTTAACCTGAAGCAGAATGATGATTATGGTGTTTTTGAGGTGGGCATGGATAAAAGAGGTGAAATAGACAATTTAACAAAAATAATCCAACCAGATTTAGGAATTATTACAAATATAAGTTATGCACATTCAATAAATTTTAAAAATATTAATCAAATAGCAAAAGCCAAAGCTGAAATAATGAATAATATTAAAAAAGATGGTGCAATTATTTTGAACATGGATGATAATTTTTATAATTTTCACAAGAATTTTGCATTAAAAAAAAGTTTAAACGTTATTTCATTTAGCATTAAAAATAAATCTGCCATGATAAGACTAGTTAGAATTAGAAAAATCAATCAAAAATATAAATTATTCATCAATGTAAACGGTTTAATGGTCTACTTTTATTCTGAAAATGATAACAAAAGTAATTTATATAATATATTAGCAACAGTTGCCTCGATAAATCTTTATAAGGATATTAAGAAATTAAGAAAAGATATTTTTTTAAATTTTAAAACTCCAAATGGTAGAGGCGATATTTCGAAAATAAAAATAAAAGATAAAAATTTTTTTTTAGTAGATGAAACATATAATTCAAATCCCCTATCATTAAAAACAGCAATAGAAAATTATGATAAAATAGACTCAAAGAATTCTAAAAAATATTTAATTCTAGGTGATATGCTTGAATTGGGTAATCATTCTATTAAACAACATAAATTGATTAGCAATATCGTTAATAAAACAAAAATAAATCAGGTGTATGTAATTGGAAAGCATGTAAAAGAAACTTTCAAAAGATTAAAATCAAATAAAAAAGCTAAAATTCTTAAAAGTAAATCGAATATATTTAATTTGATTCATAACGATATAAATAATAATGATTATTTAATGATTAAGGGATCTAATTCTACAGGTCTTCATAATATAACCGCTAACTTAAAACAAAGAAGTCAAAATGCTATATGAATTGTTGCTTAACTATGTTGAGACGTTTACTTTTTTAAACGTTTTCAAATATATTACATTTAGAACTGGATTAGCTTTTTTTACCTCATTATTTATTGCTTTATTAATTGGAGGGCCTTTTATTAGATTATTTTCTAACAGAAAAATTTTTAATCCGATTAGAGAGGATGGTCCCACAGAACACATAATAAAGAAAATAGGTACTCCAACAATGGGAGGTGTGATTATTTTATTGGGCTTAATAATTTCGACTTTACTTTGGGCAGACTTAACTAATATTTATATTTTATTCTGCCTATATATTGTTAGTTCATTTGGACTTCTTGGTGCCTATGATGATTATAAAAAGATAAAGAATAATAGCTCTACAGGAATTTCATCAAAGTTTAAGATAATTATGCAAATTTTCTTAGCGTTAATTGGTTTAATAATTTTAACATACTTTGTAGAGTATCAGGAATTAAGAAATCTTTATTTTCCATTTTTTAAAAATTTTATAATCAATCTTGGATGGTTTTTTATACCTTTTTCTATTTTTGTTATTGTGGGTTCTTCTAATGCTGTAAATTTAACTGATGGTTTAGATGGCCTAGCGACAGTTCCTGTAATATTAGTTGCAGCTTGTTTTGCTTTTATAAGTTATGTAACTGGAAATATTGTTTTTTCTGAATATCTTCAAATTCTGTATATCGATGGAACGGGTGAAATATCTATTTTTTGTGGTGCAATTATCGGTGCGTGTTTAGGATTTTTATGGTTCAACGCCCCACCAGCAAAAATATTCATGGGGGATACTGGATCTTTATCATTAGGTGGTTCTTTAGGTGCAGTAGGAATTATTACCAAACATGAGATAGTACTGGCAATAACTGGTGGTTTGTTTGTTCTTGAGGCTCTTTCAGTAATGGTCCAGGTAATATCATTTAAGTTAACAGGTAAAAGAATATTTAGAATGGCACCAATACATCACCACTTTGAAAAAAAAGGCTGGCCTGAATCTACTGTCGTTATCCGGTTTTGGATTATTTCAATAATTTTAGCAATGATCGGCTTAGCTACACTTAAATTAAGATAAAAGGTATTGGCTTGAATATATTTTTAAACAAAAAAATATTAATATATGGACTTGGAAAAAGTGGCTTAGCAACATTTAAATTTCTCAAAAACAAATGTGATATATATTTATATGATGATAATCACCAAAAAATTAAACTTACAAATGATAAGAAAAAATTAATTGATTACAAAAATGTTTTGAAATCTAGGTTTGATCAGATAATTTTAAGTCCTGGTATAGATATTAACAATTGCAAATTATCAAAATTTTTAAAACAAAATTACAGTAAAATTTATTCTGATTTAGATGTATTTTATGCATTTTATAAAAATGATTGTATAACAATTACAGGGACCAATGGAAAATCTACAACATGCAAATTAATGTATGAAATACTATTAAATCAAAAATTTGATGTAAAATTAGTCGGAAATATTGGAAAACCAATTCTATCTACTAAAAATGTTAAAAAAAAAACGATTTTTGTCATTGAAGCTTCATCCTATCAATTAGAATATAGTAAGATTTTTAAATCTAAATATGCAGTTATATTAAATTTATCACCAGATCATATTGAAAGACACAAAACTATAAAAAAATATATTAAAGCTAAATTTAAGCTATTAAAAACTCAGTCGAAAGGTCATTGGGCGTTTGTAAAAAAAGAGGATTTACTTATACAAAAAGAATTAAAATCTTATAAATTTCCAAGTAAAATAATAAAAGTTAACACAAAAAAAAATAATAAATTTATCAAAAAAATAAATAATAATTATTTTAATACTGAAACTAATCAAGAAAATCTTCTATTTGTTTTGGAAATATCAAAAAAATTAAATCTCAATAATTCATTAATAATTAAAACAATTCAAAAATTTAATGGTTTAAAGTATCGTCAGCAGATTGTTCTTAGGAGAAAATATTTAACAATAATTAACGATTCAAAGTCTACAAGTTTTTCATCATCAATCAGCCTTTTGAAAAAAGATAAAAATATTTATTGGCTTTTAGGTGGTATCTACAAAAAGGGTGATAAATTTGATTTACAGAAAAAATATTTCAGTAATATTAAAGCATTTGTATATGGTAAAAATAAAAAATTTTTTAATAAAAAGCTTGAAAATAAAATAGTTTATAAAAATTTTAAAAGTTTAAAAGATGCATTAAAAAGCATTTTTATTATTATAAATAAAGAAAAAAATGTAAATAAAACAATATTATTTAGTCCCTGTGCAGCATCTTTTGATAGCTTTAAAAATTTTGAAGACAGAGGTTTTTATTTTAACAAATTGATTAAGAGTTATTTAAATGGAAAGTAATAAATCATTTAATCGTTTATATTATGAATGGTGGAAAAATATAGATAAATTTATATTTTCTCTAATTATTCTGTTATTCATCACAGGACTATTTTTTTCCTTAGTTTCAACATCTCTATTGGTTTCAGATAAATTAAATACAAACGATTATACATTTTTTTTTAAACACTTAACCTTTGTCCTTTTAGGGCTTTTAATAATTTTTGCTTTATCCTCGATAAATGAGGATAAACTTATTAAAATTTCTCCTTTAATATTTTTATTTTCTTTAATCTGTTTATTTTTAGTTCCAATTATAGGTATCGAAGTTAATAGTGCAAAAAGATGGATAGATTTTTATATTTTACCAAGATTTCAGCCAATAGAACTAGCCAAACCTTTCTTGATTATTTTGATTAGTTTAATTTTAAGTAGTGAAAAATATAAAAACATATATCTAAAATATCTACTTTCTTTTTTTATAACATTAATTATTGCTTTATTGTTAGCAGCCCAACCAGATATTGGACAAACTTTGTTAGTTTTTTTTAGTTGGTCTATTTTAATTTTTATATCAGGAATTAATATTATCTTTTTAATAAGCTCATGCTTGAGTTTATCAATAGTTTTATATTTTTTGATCAATTATGTTCAAAAGTTCGAATACATTAAAAACAGAATATTATCTTTTTTTAATAGCGAAACAGGAACACACAATGCTCAGTCGGAGAAAGCAATTGACTCAATTACTAGTGGTGGGTATTTTGGAAAAGGTATTGGAGAAGGAACTTTAAAAAATAGAGTGCCTGAAGCACACACAGATTACATAATATCTGTAATCTCAGAAGAATTTGGAGTAATTGCTATAATTTTAATTTTACTAATGTTTTTAATATTTATTTATTCAATTTTTAAAAAAGTTTATTTAGAAAATAAAGAGAGAACAAAATTAATTTTAGTAGGTTGCACAAGTCTTATATTAATCCAAGCAGTGATACATATTGGAGTAAATATTAGATTGTTTCCGACAACAGGAATGACACTTCCTTTCATAAGTTATGGAGGATCTTCAATTATTAGTATCTCAATTCTTTCGGGAATAATTCTAAATTTGACGAAAAGAAAATTTTTATAGAATGAAAAAAAATTTTTTAATTTCAACAGGTGGTTCTGGAGGTCATGTGATACCTGCAACAATACTTCATGAGCACTTAATAAAAGATGCTAATATAACTATTTTAACTGACAAAAGAGGATTAAGATATTTAGATGAAAGAATTTATAGACTTAAAGTAATAGATACCCCAAAATTAAATAATTTTTTTTTACTACCTTTTAATTTTTTTAAGATTTTGATCCAAATATTTAAATCAATTAAAATTTTAAAAATTGAAAAAATTGAAAAAATTATTTCCACAGGAGGCTATATGTCTTTACCAATAATCTTAGCCTGCAAACTATTAGATAAAAAAATTTATTTATTTGAACCTAATTTAGTTTTAGGTAGAGTAAATAAACTTTTTCTAAGTAATTGTGAAAAAATTTTTTGCTACACAGAAAAAATTAAAAAATTTCTAGATAATTTAAAAGAAAAAATGGTTATTATTAATCCTCTTGTAAGAAAAGAATTTTATGAAAAAAAAGAAAAAAAAGAAGATCAAAATAAATTATGTCTTTTAATAATTGGAGGAAGCCAAGGTGCGAAAATATTTGATAATGATTTAAAAAATAAAATTGTTAATATTTCAAAAAGAATTAAAATTAAAATTTTTCATCAAACAAATAAAGAAAATATTTCTCACTTAAAAAATTTTTATACAAAAAATAAGATAGAAAATGATACATTCAGCTTTGATAATGATTTTGCTCAAAAGATCCAAGAAACAGATTTATGTATTACAAGAGCAGGTGCATCTACTCTTGCTGAATTATCAGTCTTGAATGTTCCCTTTATCGCCGTGCCCTTGTCAACCTCAAAGGACAATCACCAATTCGAAAATGCAAAATTTTATGAACAAAAAGATTGTTGTTGGGTTCTCGAACAATATTTATTTGATGAGAAAATAGAGACATTCTTGGAGTATATATTGGCTAATAAATCTGATTATAATAAAAAAAAAGAAAATTTAAAAAAATTGAATTATCAAAATAGCTGGATAAATGTTAATCAAAAAATATTAAGCACTATAAATGAAAATTGAATTAGCAAAAACCGAAATTATCCATTTTGTTGGAATAGGTGGAATCGGAATGAGTGGACTATCTTTAATTATGAAAGGTAAAGGTTTTAAAGTACAAGGAAGCGATATTATTTTTAACAAAAATATCGAAAGACTTAAAAAAGATAAAATAAAAATTTTTATAGGGCAAAAAAAACAAAATCTTAAAGATGCAACTATAGTTGTTATCTCATCAGCAATAAAAAAAAATAATCCTGAAGTAATTGAGGCTAAAAGAAAAAACCTTCCTATTATAACAAGAGGAAAAATGTTGGCGCATATAGTATCTTTAACGAAGAACATTGTAGTAGCTGGTTCACATGGAAAAACTACGACCACATCCTTGGTTGCCTCAATTTTTCAAAAAACTAAGCTGGATCCTACCATAATAAATGGTGGAGTAATAAACTCTATAAAGAACACTGCAAAACTCGGTAAAAGTGATTGGTCAATTCTTGAAGCAGATGAGTCGGATGGAAGTTTCGTCCATATACCTCCTACATATTCAATAATTACCAACATAGATAGAGAACATATGGATTTTTACAAATCAATTGATGATCTAAAAAAGTATTTTAATCAATTTATTGAAAAAGTTCCCTCATTTGGAAAATCATTTATATGCATAGATGATAAAATTAATAGAGAACTTGTTAAAGAATTAAAAAATCAAAATTTTTATACATATGGCTTAAATTCAAAATCAAACTTTCTCATTAAAAATATAATCCAAAATAAAAAATTTACTGAATTTGATCTAATAATAAAATTACCAAATAAAAAAAAGGTAGTAATTAAAAAAATTAAAACACCACTGATTGGAATTCACAATGTTCGAAATTCAGTAGCTGCGGCTGCTGTAGCTCTCACAGTCGGAATATCTATTTCAGATATTAAAAAAGGGTTAATTAATTTTAAAGGAGTTCAAAGACGATTTAATAAGATTTTTACTTATAACAAGATAGATTTTTATGATGATTATGCACATCATCCAACGGAGATAAAAGTTGTGCTTGATGGCGTAAGTAAAGTTTACAAAAATTATGAAAAAGTTTGTATATTTCAGCCCCATCGAATCTCAAGATTAAAAGATTTAAAAAAAGAATTTTCATATGCATTCAGGGATGCAAATATAGTTGTCCTTTGTCCTATTTTTACCGCTGGAGAAAAAATAAAATTAGGCTTTAATTATGTTAATTTTGCAAAACAAATTATAAGAAATTCAAAAGTAAAATTATTTTTAGTAAGTAATAAATATCAATTAGCAAAATTTATTAAAAAAAATATGCATGGAAATAAAATAGTAATTGGAATGGGTGCAGGAACGATATCTAGCTGGATGAGAGAATTACCAAAATTAATGAAATGAATAAAAATATATTTGATGAATTATCCAAAGAGTTTGGTGAAAAGATAAAATTAGATTACGATTTAAAAAAGAGAAATTGGTTTAATATAGGTGGAAAAACAAAAGTTTTTTTTAAGGCTGAAAATTTAAAAGAATTGTCTTACTTTTTAAAAAAATTAAATAATAAAGAAAAATTATTTGTCATAGGTGCAGGTTCAAATACGTTAATTTCAGACAATTTGTTTGATGGTGTTGTTATTAAACTAAGTAAAAATTTTAATAATATTTCTTTGTTAGATGAAAATATTATTATAGCAGGTAGTGCTGTATTGGATACTACTTTATCAAATTTTGCTACCCAAAATAACTTAAGTGGTTTAGAATTTTTGTCGTGTATACCAGGCACAATAGGTGGTGGGATAAAAATGAATGCAGGATGTTTTGGTAAAGAGTTTAAAGATATTTTGTTATCGATTCAAGCAATTAATAAATTAGGAGAAATTATAACAATTCCAAAAAACGATATTAAATTCGATTATAGAAAAAATAATTTACCAGAGGATTTAATTTTTTTAAGTGCTTCTTTTAAAGGCCTTAAAAGCGAAGCAAAAGAAATAGAAAGCAAAGTAAATCATTTAAAAACTGAAAAAGAAAAAAATCAACCAACAAAAATTAAAACAAGTGGTAGTACATTTAAAAATCCATTAGGACAAACTGATAAAAAAGTATGGGAATTAATAAAAGAGTCAGTCCCTCTAGATAAATCATTTGGTGATGCTTGTATTTCAGAGAAACATTGTAATTTTTTTGTTAATAAGGGTAATGCAACATTCGCAGATATGACAAAATTAATTGATTTCGTGAGCAAAAAGGTTAAGGAAAAGACTGGTGTTATTTTAGAAAAAGAAATTAAGATTTTGGAATAATTTGAAAAAGATATTAGTAATTTCAGGTGGTATCTCTAAAGAGAGAAAAATAAGTTTGGATACTGGTAAGCAAGTATCAAAAGAATTAAGAAAAAATAGTTATTTTGTCAAAGTCTCGGAACCTGACTTTAAATTACTGGATTTAATCAAGTCCTTTAAACCCGATATAATTTTTAATGCTTTACATGGTCAGTTTGGTGAAGATGGCTATATTCAGACAATTCTTGAAACTACAAACGTGCCATATACACATTCAGGGGTTATTTCATCTGCGATTGCAATGGATAAAGAACTATCTAAAAAAATTTTTATAAAAAATCACGTTCTTACTCCAAAATTTTTTGTTTACTCATTTGACATGTCAAAAACAATATTAAAGAGGAAAATAAAGAATAAATTGAAATTTCCAGTCGTTATTAAACCAATTAATGAGGGTTCAAGCGTTAATGTTTTTATATGTAATGAAAAAAACATAATTAAAAATTTGAAATCACTAGAAAATTATAAAAAAATTATAATAGAGCAATTTATTCCAGGTAGAGAAATACAGGCTGCGATAATTGGATCAAAAAAACTTGGCGCTATTGAGCTGGTGCCCAAAAGAAAATTTTATGATTATCAAGCAAAATATAACTCAAAGGCAAAAACAGAGCACATCATTCCTGTAGACTTACCGAAAGATAAATACAAAAAAATAATGAATTTAGCTTCTAAAGCACATAGTTTGATAGGGTGCAGAGGTGTAACAAGATCAGATTTCAAATATTATAAAGGAAAATTTTATCTTCTAGAAATTAATACACAACCTGGAATGACAAATTTATCTTTAGTTCCTGAAATTGCAGCTCATCGTGGTATAAATTTTATTCAATTAATTGAACTAATCTTAAAAGATGCTTCAACAAAAAAGTAAGAAAATATTTATTTATTTTTTTTTATTTTTGATAGTTGGAACATTGAATAATAAAAATTTTAATAATCTAACTTTTGGAAAAGTGACCAAGGTTGATGTGATTGGATTAAATGAAAATGATAATATGAAATTAGAGGAAAGATTTAAATTTTTAAGAGTAAATAACTTATTTAATCTGGATAGAATCAAACTCGAAAAAATTGTTTTTTCGAATAATCAAATAGAAGAGTTTTCTGCTTTTAAAGTATATCCTTCGTCAATAAATATAGAAATTTTTCAAACAGAATATTTGGCTTATACAAAAATAGAAAATAAAATTTTGATTTTGGGTTCTAATGGTAAATTTATTGAAACAAAAGAAATGAACTTAGAAATTCCCTACATAGATGGAAGTTTCGATAATCAAAGTTTTTTTGATCTAAAAGAAGCAATTAATAACACTGAATTCAGTTTTAGTGAGATTAAAAGATTATTTTATTTTAAGTCTGGTAGATGGGATATTAAAACAAAGAATGGACTTGTAATAAGATTGCCAAAAGAAAATATAGAAAAATCTTTTGAATTACTTTTAGATACTTTGAATTATACTGATAAACAAAAAATAAAATTAATTGATTTACGTCAATATAACCAAGTGATTGTTAATGAGAAGTGATTTGAATTTTGACACATATTTGTTTTTGAGTTCTGAAAACTTAATTATAAATGTAGTTGAGAAAAAATCACTTAAAGATCTTTATTTTGACAAAAAGAAATTAAACCCTACTAATAAAGTACATCTTAACTTTGAAATTATCAATTCTTTTTTAGAAAAAAATATTTTTGTAATAGAAAAAAGAATAAAAAGTTTTATTCAAAGTATTAATTTAATTATTAAAACTGAAAAATTTTTTACTGTAGAGATTTCTGTTAAGAAAAAAAATTTTGGAGAATTTATGACCAATGATAATTTAATTCATTTATTAAATGAAGCTAAAGATGAAGCAAAAAATACAATAGATGATAGAAAAATAATACATATGATCATAAAAAACTATTTTATAGATGGTAGAAAGTATTCGTATTTTCCAAAAAATTATAAATGTAAATCAATTTCTATTGATCTCGAGTTCATTTGTTTATCAAACGAATTTATACAAAATATTGAAAAAATTTTGAATAGTTACCAAATTTCTTTAAATCGTATTTTAAACTCAGATTATGTTGACAGTTTAAATTTTAACAAAGAAGATATTTTTAGGTTTTCAACGAGAATAATTGAGGGATACAATAAAAATGAAGTTTCAATTGTTCCAAAAAACTCTGATAATAAGGGTTTTTTTGAGCGTTTTTTTAATTTTTTTAATTAAATAGGTTTTAATTTGTAATATTAGTTGTTTTTAAAATTATTCCAAAAAGTCTTAAGACTCCTAGGCATGTCAATTTTTAAACAAAAAACTGTATCTAAAAATATAGTGATTGAAGGTGTAGGTTTACATTCAGGCAAAATAGCTTCACTTACAATTAAACCTGCTGAACCAAATACAGGAATAATTTTTAGAAGAATTGATCTTAAAAAAAATAACGAAATTCTACCAGATGTATACAATGTAAGTAGTGCAGTTTTATGCACAACTATCTCAAATGAATATGGAGCAAAAGTTTCAACTATTGAACATTTGATGGGTGCTTTATTTGGTTTAGAAATTGATAACGCTGTAATTGAAATTGATAATGAGGAAGTTCCTATACTTGATGGTTCAGGAAAAGTATTTGTAGAGAAAATTAGAGAAGCGGGATTCAAGGTCAGTGAAAAGCCGATTAAGGTAATTAAAATAAATCACAAAATAGAATTTAAAGATGGGCCTAAATTCATTTCAATTGAACCTAGCAGAATTAATTTAGAAATTGACTTTGAAATAAAATATGAAAATAAATTAATTGGAGATCAAAGAAATGTTGTTAAGATTTATGAAGATAACTTAGAAAATATTTATAATTCTAGAACATTTTGTCTTTATGAGGATATTGAAAATTTAAGATCGCTTGGTCTTGCCAAAGGAGGCTCACTTGAAAATGCCATTGTCGTAAAAGATGACAAATTATTAAATAAAGATGAATTAAGAAATAATAAAGAATTTGTAAATCATAAAATTTTAGACTGTATGGGAGACTTATATTTGTCTGGATATAAAATTATTGGAAAAATTGTATGTTCTCAAGGTGGTCATAAATTAACCAATCAACTTCTTAGAAAAGTATTTTTGGATAAAAAAAACTACTCAATAATAGAAATTGATGGAAAAATTGTACCACATACATTAATTAATAAGCAAAAATTAAAATCAATAGCTTAAGTTTTTTAACAGTTGTTAATATAATCTGTTATTAGATATGTATGAAATTTTTTAAAAATTTTATATTTATAATATTTTTAATACTCTTTTTTTATTCTTGTTCAAAAAAAGACGAAAGAGTAACTATTCTTCAGAATAAAGATTTAGAATCTCAAATGATTGAAATCTATCAAGAGGCTTATGATGAATTTTTAAACGGTGATACTCTATACGCTGCAAAGAAATTTAATGAAGCTGAACTTATTTTTCCACAATCTGACTGGGCACCAATCGCTGCTCTAATGACAGCATATGTATATTATTCCGATGATTATTATTCTGATGCTATTTATGAACTAGAGAGATTTATTAAAGTCTATCCAAATCACGAAAATTTAGATTATGCTCATTTTTTATTAGCAATGTGTTTTTATGAAAATATAATTGATGAAAAAAGAGATTTAGGTCCTTTGTTAAGATCAAAAAAAGAATTCGAATATGTCGTTAGTCAATATCCTACAACAGATTTTTCATCAGATGCCCAATTCAAAATTGATTTAATTAATGATCGTCTGGCTGGTAAAGAAATGTATATTGCTAGACATTATCTGCAAAGTAAAAAATGGATACCAGCGATTAACAGGTTTAAAAATGTAATTGAAAATTATCAAACAACTGTCTATGTCGAAGAAGCTCTTCATAGATTGGTTGAAACTTATTATGTTATAGGTTTAGATTCTGAAGCAAAAAAATACGCTAACTTACTTGGATATAACTACCAATCAAGTGATTGGTATAAAGCAACTTACAAAGTTTTTAATAAAGATTATAATTTTTCAGAGGCTAAATTTGCAGAAATTAAAAAAAGTGATAAAAAATCTTTATTTAAAAGATTTGTTGGTAAATTCAAAAAACTTTTCAATTAAATGGATAAAAAAAAAATTGAAAAAGAATACAATAAAAAGATTAAATTATTAGATAATTATAATAAGTACTATTATGATCAAAGCTCACCATTAGTAGATGACTCAAAATATGATGAATTAAAAAAAGAAATTTTATCATTAGAAAATAAATTTAAATTTTTAAATAACAAAAATTCACCATCATCGTTAGTTGGCTTTAAACCATCAAAAAATTTTAAAAAAGTTTCACATAGAATTCCAATGTTGTCTCTCGCCAATGCATTTAATGAGGATGATTTAATTAATTTTGAAAAAAGAATAATTAATTATCTAAATGAAAATAAAAATTTTGAAATAAATTATAGTGCTGAACCAAAAATAGATGGTATTTCAGCTTCATTAATTTACAAAGATGGGAAATTTATTACTGGGTTGTCACGAGGAGATGGTAAGCAGGGAGAAGATATCACACTTAATTTAAAAACAATCAATGATATTCCTAAAATTATTAATTCAAAAGATTTTCCAAGTGAAATTGATATAAGAGGTGAAGTTTTTATACAAAATAGTGATTTTGAAAAAATCAAAGTTAAATTCGCGAATCCTAGAAATGCTGCTTCAGGCTCATTAAGACAGAAGAACCCTGAGGAGACAAAAAAAATTCCATTAAAATTTATAGCTTATACTTTTGGATATGAAAAAAATTTACAAGTAAAAACACAAAGTGATTTTCTTAGAAAATTAAGAGAATGGGGTTTTGTAACCAACCCACTTAATAAAGAAATAACTGGAACAAAAAACCTAATGATTAATTACAGTGAAATAGAAAAAAAAAGAGGAGAAATTGATTTTGACATTGATGGCATTGTTTATAAAGTAAATGAATTTAAGTTACAAAATAGACTTGGAAATGTAGCAAATGCTCCGCGATGGGCAATAGCACATAAATTTTCGGCAAACAGTGGAATTTCAAAAATAGAGAATATTGATATTCAAGTTGGCAGAACAGGAGCTTTAACCCCTGTGGCAAAAATCAAACCTATAAATATTGGTGGTGTCGTTGTATCTAATGCAACTCTTCATAACGAGGATGAAATTGAAAGAAAAGATATTAGAATTGGAGATACAGTAATAGTAGAAAGAGCTGGTGATGTTATTCCTCATATAGTTTCAGTAAATTTTGAAAAAAGAAATAAAAACTCAAAAAAATTTATTTTTCCAGATAAATGCCCTTCCTGTGGTTCTTTAACAATTAAAGAATTTAATTTAATAACAAAAAAAAAAGATGCAGTACGGAGATGTACAAGTGAAGGCTATGAATGTGAAAAAGTTGCAATTGAAAAACTTAAACATTTTGTATCGAAAGAAGCATTTAATATAGAGGGTTTTGGTAAAAAAATTGTAGAGAATTTTTGGAGTTTAAAATTAGTTAGAATGCCCCAAGATATATTTGATTTAGATTTTAATAAGATAATTTCACTGGAAGGATGGGGCAGACAATCAGTATCAAATTTAAAGTATTCTATTGATATAAAAAAAAAAATTTCACTTGAAAAATTTATTTACTCATTAGGTATCAGACATATTGGTCTTGAAAATGCAAAACTAATTTCTAAAAATCTGAAAACTTTAAAAAATTTTTTAAAATTATCGGTCAACAAAAATTTTAAAAATTTGTTAGATTTAGATGGAATTGGAGAAACTCAAATAAATTCATTGAAAACTTTTTTTTCAAATAAAACAAATCAAGATATGCTGAATAAATTGCAAAAAAAACTTTTAGTCGAAGACGCCTCTCAATTGAAAAAGGATGGAATTTTGAAAAATAAAACATTTATGTTTACAGGAAAATTAAATGGAATGAGTAGAGCGGAGGCAAAATCTCTTATTGAACAAAATTCGGGATCAATAATTAGCGGTATTTCAAAAAACCTTGATTTTTTAATAATTGGTGAAAAGCCCACAAAAAGAAAAATAGAAGCTGCAGAAAAGATTAAAATTAAAATTTTAACTCAGGAGCAACTATTTAAAATGTTAAATTAAACTTAACAACCAACGCCTTTCATCATTTTTAAGATATTTAGATAATTTAGAATAAACAAGTAGATTATATTTGAATAAATAATTTTTTTCATTATCAGTAAGTAATTTTAAATTTATTAGATCTTTATCTATTGGAGCTAAAGTGAGGTTTTCAAAAAAAAGTTTATTCTTTACTTTTCTCACATAAACTAGATTTTCTATTCGTATCCCAAAACTATTTTTTTTATAATATCCTGGTTCATTACTTAAAATCATCCCTTCCTTGAATTTAATATTGTTAAATTTGGATATTCCTTGGGGCCCTTCATGAACATTTAAAAAAAAACCAACGCCATGTCCTGTTCCATGATCATAGTCTAAATTATATTTTTTAAGAAATTTTCTTGCTTTGATGTCTATCAATTTACCACAATTATGAGTGTCCAAATTTGAGGTTGCAACTGCGATATGACCTTTTAAGACCAATGTAAATATTTTTTTTATATTTGGTTTTGGTTTTGAAAAACAAATTGTACGTGTTACATCTGTGGTCCCATATTTATATTGTCCACCTGAATCACATAAAAAAATATCATCTTTTCCTATTTTTCTACATTTACTTTTAGTGGCCCTATAGTGAACAATTGCTCCATTTGGACCACTTCCTGCAATAGTATCAAAACTTGGAGATAAATAAGTTTTATTATTTTTTCTAAATTTTTCTAATTTATTTTGAGCTTCAAATTCTGTGATTATTTTCTTATTTTTATTTTTTATCCAATAAAGAAACTTTGTAAGTGCAATTCCATCCTGAATATGACTTTGAATCATATTTTGTATCTCTGTTGGATTCTTAATAGATTTTAAATAATAAATTGGATCTTTTTTTTTAATAATGCGAAACTTTGATTTAAGTATGTCTTCAAAAAATATTGAGCAGGTTTTATTATCAATTATTATTTTTCTATTTCTAAGATTATTAATTAATTCTTTAAATTTAGAGGGATCCAGTACTTGATTTGTTTTAACTTTTTTTTCTTTAATAAGATTTAAAAATTTTTTTTTTCTACAAAAAAAATAAAATTTTTTAGATTTTTCAATTAGTAAATGACAATTTGTAATTGGGCTATTTGGATTATCTTTTCCTCTTATATTGAAAAGCCACGAAATATTTTCTGGTGCAGTGATGAAAAGGTAATCTGAATTGTTTTTTTTTAAATAATTTCTTATTTTATTTAGTTTTGATTTATAACTTTCCCCAACGACAGTATCGGGCAAAGAATAAAAAGGTAAATTTGATATTGGTTTTTTTCTTGAAATTAAGTCAATTAAGTTAATATCAATTTTTTTAATTTTATTAAATTTTCCAAAATAATTATTTATCTGATTTGAAGTAAATAACTTTGTATCAATTCCCAAAGTTAAGCCTTTGAATAGGTCACAATTGACTATCCTTTGGTATTTAGTAATTTTAAAGTTATTACCTGACTGCATCTCTGCTTGAATTTGATACCTGCCATCTACAAAAAGATAATTTTTTTTTTTTAGAATTACCGCATATCCTGCTGAGCCACTGAAATTAGATATAATTTTTAACCTATCTTGTTTAGAATATTCAGAGAAATATTCGTCATTTTTTGGAACTATATAACCATCAATGTTAAATTTACTAAATTTTTTTCTTAATAATCTTATTTTTTTTAAAATCATTTAATTCTTTTTTGATATCTTATCCAACCTGGGCTTCTTTCATAATCATCAATCTCTATGTCTTGATTAAATTCAAAATCCTCAACTTCATCTTTATTTTCGTCGAAAAAAGAATTTTTTTCTAAATTCTTTTCAGGTAGTTCATCAATAAATCTTGAGGCCATGCTGTCAATCCAATCTCCTTGATAGAATCTATTCATTGAGAACGAAATTGAAGCCCTCTTTTTTGCTCTAGTGATACCCACATAAGCTAATCTTCTCTCTTCCTCTAAGCCATTTTGACCTTTTTCTTCAATTGATTTTTGATGTGGAAAAAGTCCCTCTTCCCAACCTGGTAAAAATACTGCGTCAAATTCTAACCCTTTAGCTGCATGCATTGTCATCATATTTATTTTTTCACCTTCCCAATCTTGGTCTATTGATGTCGCTAAAGATACATGTTCTAAAAAACTTTCTAAATTATCAAATTCTTTCATCGCACTCAAAAGTTCTTTAATATTTTCTAATCTATTTTCATTTTCCAAATCCTTTTTATTTTTTAACATTGCTGAATATCCAGACTCATCAAGTATATTTTGTAAAAGTTTTACGTGACTAATTTTTTTAAAATTAGTTTCATATCTCCATTTTTCTAATAGGTCTAAAAAAGATTCTAATCCAACTTTTGTTTTAGGTTTTATCAAGTTTTCATCAATCATTTTTTTTGATGAAGTTTCTAAGTTTAATTGATTTTTTTTTGAATATTCATGAATAGATTTAATAGTGTTATCTCCGATAGCTCTTTTTGGATTATTGACTATTCTTTCAAAAGATAAGTCATCTTTAGGTTGATAAACTAATCTTAAGTAAGCAACACAATCTTTAATTTCAGCTCTTTCATAAAATTTTGTACCACCCAATATTCTATATGGCATACCAATCTTTAAAAATCTTTCCTCGAATTCTCTTGTTTGAAAAATTGCTCTTACAAGAATAGCAATATTATTATACGAAAAATCTTTTTTTATTTTTTCAATTTCATCAGAAATACCTGTAGCTTCATCTTTACCATTTTTGAAGCAATTTAATTTTATCAATTCACCTTCTTCCATCGTAGAAGTTAAATTTTTTCCCAATCTATTCTTATTATTAGAAATTAATTTTGATGCTATTGAGAGAATATTTTGTGTAGATCTATAGTTTTGTTCAAGTCTAATTGTTTTTGTTTTTTTATAAACTTTGTCAAATTCTAGAAAATTTTTAATTTCTGCTCCTCGCCAACTGTAAATAGATTGATCATCATCACCCACACAACAAATATTTTCATTTTTTTCGGCTAATAAATTAAGCCATCTGCTTTGAATAAAATTAGTGTCTTGATATTCATCAACAAGTATATATCTAAAGTTTTTTGAATAAATATCTTTTATATCTAAATTATTTTCAAAAATTTTTACAGTGTGTAAGATTAAATCTCCAAAATCACAGGAATTTAAATCAACTAATTTTTGTTGATAAATTTTATAAAGAGGTAAGATGGTTTTTTCATAAACATCTTTATTATTTATTTTTACCTCATTAGGATAAAATCCTTTATTTTTCCATTTATCAATTATTGCAAGTATATATTTAGGAGCCAGTTGTTTAACATCAACATTTTCAGCTTTGCAAATATTCTTAATCAATCTAACTTGATCATCTGTGTCTATAATTGTAAAATTTGAAGTAAGATTAACAGCCGGTGCATGTTTTCTTAAAATTTTAGCACAGATTGAATGAAATGTTCCAAGCCAAGATAAACCTGTTGCTTGTGAACCAAGAATTTTACTCACTCTTGACTGCATTTCTTTTGCTGCCTTATTGGTAAATGTGACAGCTAGTATTTGATTTGGAAATGCCATTTTTTCTTTAATAATATTTGCTATCCTTGTAGTAAGCACCTTAGTTTTGCCAGATCCAGCTCCAGCAACAATCAATAAGGGCCCATTAAGGTGTATTACGGCTTCTTTTTGGGCTTTATTCAAATTTTTTAATAATTCAGAGTTTACCATTTAAAATATTTTATTATAAGTTGTGCCAACTATCATGAGTAAAAATAACTTATTGGCAAAAAAGCTTAAAAAACAAGTTTTATCAATAAATGATTCAATAGAAAGCTATTTTAGTAAAATAGAGACATTTATTTCAAAGATCAAAAAATCTAAATTTGACCCAAATAATAAAGCATTTTTAATATTTGGGATTATCTTAATTTCAATTTTCACCTTTTTTTCGATCCCAGCCTTCTATGATAAAAATATCATTCAATCGAAAATAAAGAATCAAATTGCCACTAAATATAAAATAGAAACAAAATTTAATAAGGGCCTTAATTATGGTCTGTTTCCAAAACCACATTTTGTTACTAAAGATTTTTCAATTCTGCAAAATCAAAAAGAAATCGCTAAAGTAAAAAAATTTAAGATTTATTTTTTAAATGATAATTTTTTTTCGTTTAATGATATTCAAATCACTGATTTAATTTTCAATAAAACTGAGTTTAATCTTAAAAAAGAAAACATTAATTTATTCAAAAAATTATTAATTACAAAACCTAGTGAAAATAAAATTGAAATTAAAGATAGTAAGATTTTTTATAAAAATGCTGCAGGTGATGTTTTATTTATTTCAAAAATTTTTAATAGTGAGTTTTTTTACGATTTTAATAAATTAGAGAATAATTTAATATCAAAAAATGAAATATTTAATTTACCATTTCTATTAAAAGTTAAAAATAATTATTTTACTAATCAGTTAAATATAAAAATTGACTCAAAAAAAATAAGATTAAATTTTGAAAATTCTCTTAACTACAAAAATAAAATTAAGAAAGGAAATATAGAAGCAAAATTATTTAATAAAGATACATCATTTGACTATAAATTTGATGACAAATCATTTGATTTTAACTCACTCCAGAAAAACTTTTATAATGGTAAAATTGAATTTAAGCCATTTTACTTAACTGCAAAATTTAATTACGATAATCTAAATTTAAAAAATATATTAAATGAAAAATCATTAATATTTGAATTAATTAAATCTGAAATTTTGAACAATGAGAATTTAAATCTTGATATTAGTTTTGATATAAAAAATATTATCAATACAAATCAATTTAAAGATTTATCATTAAAGTTAAATATTTCTGAGGGAAATATTGATATTTCAAACTCAAGTATTTTATGGAAAGAGGGTCTGAAGATAACAATACAAGATAGTTTTTTAAATTATGATGATACAGATATTAATTTGATAGGAAAAATTGTTATAGATTATTTAGATATAGATAATTTTTATAGCACATTTCAAGTTAAAAAAAATTTAAGAAAAAAAATAGAAAAAATTGAAATAGATTTTGTTTATGATTTAAATAGAAAAGAGATAAATTTTGATAACTTAAAGATAGATAATTCTTCAAATAATAACTTAGAAAAGTTTATTGAGGCATTTAACAGAAAAAAAGACAGAAGATTTAATAAAATTACTTTCAAAAATTTTATTAATAATTTGTTTAGTGCTTACGCTGGATAAATCATTTTTTTAGGATCCACAATTTTATTATAATCTTTTTCACTGATTAAACCTGTTTTTAGTGCCTCTTTTTTAAGTGTAGTATTATTTTTTTGTGCAGCTTTAGCTATTTTTGCAGCATTATCGTAACCAATATGTGGGGCGAGCGAAGTGACGAGCATTAAAGAGTTTTCTAAGAACTGTTTAATTTTCATTTTATCTGCTTTCAATCCCTTGACACAATAAAGAGAAAAGTTTTTTGAGCTATCAGCCAATAGATCAATTGACTGTAAAATGTTATGTGCAATTAAAGGTTTAAAAACATTTAATTCAAAATGTCCGTGTGAACCTGCCATTGTGATACCGTTGTGATTTCCAATAACTTTTACACATACCATCGTTACGGCCTCAGATTGGGTAGGGTTAACTTTTCCAGGCATTATTGATGAACCTGGTTCATTAGCAGGCAAGATTAATTCACCATATCCTGCTCTTGGTCCTGAACCTAAAAACCTTATATCATTAGCTATTTTCATAAGACAAACAGCAGCAGTATTTAGAGTTCCAGAAAAATTAACTATTTCATCGTGCGCTGCTAAAGCTGCAAATTTATTTTTAGTTGGTTTGAAAGGTAATTTTGTAATTTTTCTAATTTCATTAATTATTTTCTTATCAAAACCTTTTTTACTATTAATTCCAGTTCCAACAGCAGTTCCACCCTGAGCTAACGAATAAATTTCATTCAAAGCATTTTTAATTCTAAAAATACAATTTTCTAATTGAGATTGATATCCTGAAAATTCCTGGCCTAAAGAGAGTGGGGTCGCATCCTGAAGATGAGTTCTGCCAACTTTCACAATACTTTTAAATTTTGAAACTTTTTTTTTTAACTCCTTATTCAATAATTCTAAGGAGGGTAATAGTTTTTTTTGGGTTTCAATCGCAATCGCAATATGCATCGCTGTTGGAAAAACATCATTAGTAGACTGAGATTTGTTAACATGATCGTTTGGATGCACAGGTTTTTTTGAGCCTTTTTTACCTCCTAAAATTTCAATAGCTCGATTAGCGATAACCTCATTCACATTCATATTGGTTTGCGTGCCTGATCCTGTTTGCCAAACCTTAAGAGGAAAGTGTGCATCTAATTTACCAGAGATCACTTCATTTGAAGCTTTTACAATTGCTTTAGAGATATGAGGTAAAATTTGTTTTTCTTTTCCATGAACTACTGCTGCAGCTTTTTTAATGATTGCAATAGACTTAATTAAAATAGGTCTTACTAAAAACTCTCCTATATCAAAATATTTTTTTGACCTTTGAGTTGAGGCTCCCCAATATTTATCATTAGGAACATTAATTGATCCAATACTATCAAATTCTTTTCTAAATTTCATTGATAGATGATATTTATTTATATAATAAAAATTGATTAACTTACAGGAGCAAAATGACTA
>MDTG01181256.1_pt1 | contig 26912 bp, 27 predicted proteins | sample 811421 | NCBI WGS metagenome assembly MDTG01 (sample SAMN05326645, study PRJNA326480) | marine metagenome | isolation source: seawater | place: Pacific Ocean: South East | collected 2011
ATTTATCTCCATATTGAATTAAGAATGGAAATAAAACATTTTATAGACTATATGACAATAAAAAATTGACAAAAATGAAAAAACCAAAATTTTGGGATTTAGCAAAGAAAGAACTTATCAAAAAGGATAAAAAGCTAGGAAGTATAATAGTTAGTTATCCTAAAGATTTTCTTTTTTCAAGATCAGATCCTTTTTTTACTTTATCGCGGTCAATTGTTGGACAACAAATATCTGTAAAAGCAGCTCAAGCAGTTTGGGATCGTTTAGAAATAAAAGTAAAAAAAATAAATCCAAAAAACATCAACTCTCTGCACTTTCAGTCTCTTAAATCCTGCGGCTTATCAAGACAAAAAATATCTTATTTAAAGTCCTTATCGACTGCTTTCTTAAAAAAAAAGGTGCATCCAAAACAATGGGATTTATTAGCTGATGAGAAGATTGTTGAAGAACTTACTACAATAAAAGGTATTGGTGTTTGGACGGCAGAAATGTATTTAATTTTTAATTTATGCCGCCCAGACGTATTTCCTTCCGATGATTTAGGTCTAATAAAAGGAATATGTAATTGTTATAATCTTGATTATCCAATTTCAAAAGATCATGCTATAAAATTATCTCAAAAATGGAAACCCTGGAGATCTGTTGCTACATGGTACTTTTGGAGGAGCTTAGATCCAATACCGGTAGAATATTAGATGAGTAAACTAAATTTTTCTTATGCTTCAAAAATTGAGCATAACTTTGCTCAAAGGTTAATTATAAAAACTATCGAACATGTTACTGGAAAGAAAAAGCTTGAAAAGCTGTACAACGAGTATGCTTTAGCGAATAAAACACCTGAGACATTTTGGTCTGATATTTTAAAAGTGATGAATATAAGCGTAATAAATAAATCAAAAAATGAAATCATCATTCCAAAAAAAGGTCCCTTAATGGTGATTGCAAATCATCCTTTCGGAATAATAGACGGCTTGATACTTTGTTCAATAGTATCTAAGCAAAGGGATGATTTTAAAATTATGACACATGAAACACTAAAATTTCTTCCTCAGTTAGAAAAATATATTTTACCTGTAGATTTTAGTGGTACAGATCAAAAAACAGTGAAATATAATTTAAAAACAGCGAGTAATGCAAAAAAACATTTAAAAGACGGTGGTGTTTTGATAATTTTTCCGTCTGGAAGTGTATCAGTTGCGAAAAGTTTAAGGTCTGAAGCACATGATGATGATTGGAAAACATTTCCAGCAAAATTGGCTCACCAAACAGAATCAGGTATTTTACCTATATATTTTGATGGTAAAAATGGATTATTATTTCATATATTTGCATCAAAATTAAAAAGCAGTACATTAAAGTATTCTTCGTATATACATGAAACTAGAAAAAAAATTGGTGAAAATATAGATATTTACCCTGGAAAAGTGATCGAATATAGCTTTATTTCGCACATGAAAGATAGAAACAAACTCATTAAATTTTTAAAAGATGAGACTTATAATTTAAAATTTCAATGAACGATATAGTTTCTATCTTTACATTTTACAGGTTCGTTAATATTAAAAATAAATTTTTTTTTAAAAAACAATTAGATCTTTTTCTTAAAGAAAAATGTTTGAAAGGAACTGTTTTACTCGCAAAAGAAGGTATTAATGCCTCGCTTTCAGGGCCAGAAAATGAGCTTGAAGAAACTATTATATTTATAAAAAAACATTTAAATATTCGAAAAATTAATATTAAAAAAAGTTTCTTTAAATATCATCCTTTTAATAAATTAAAAGTAAGATTAAAAAAAGAAATTGTTTCACTTGGAAAAGGTAAATTAAATATCAATTATACTGGGAAAATGGTCCAACCAAGACATTGGAATAAATTAATAAATAATAAAGAAATTAAGCTCATAGATACACGTAATAAATATGAAACAGATATAGGTTCATTTAAGACATCATTAAAACCAAATGTAAATTCATTTAGAAGCATACCTAAAGAACTAAAAAAATTAAATATTGACAAGAATGATAAGATAGCAATGTTTTGTACAGGTGGAATAAGGTGTGAAAAAATTTCAGCTTACATGAAAATGAATGGCTATAAAGAGATATATCAGCTTGAAGGAGGTATCATTAATTATTTGGATTTCATAAAAAAAACTAATCATAATTCCCTGTGGCATGGTGAATGTTTTGTTTTTGATGATAGAGTAACAGTCAACAAAAAGAATGAAAAAGGTTCTTACCTACAATGCTATGGATGCCGTCATCCAATAAAAAGAGCTGATACTAAACTTAAGAGCTATATTAAAGGTGTTTCATGCAAGTATTGTTATAAAAAAAGAAATCAAACTCAAAAAAAAAGATCTATTTCTAGACAGTTTCAGATTGATTTAGATCGACGCAAAGGAAGAACAAATATATTCATAAAGAAGTAAATTGATTTTTTACTTTAATTAATTTTTATTATTTATTGAGTGTAGATAAAATCCTACTGGAAGAAAATATAAAATATTTATCCAATTATTAAATAAATTAAGAGTAGGAGCAAATGGCCACAAACTTATAAAAAAGCATGATATTAAAGCTACATTATAATCTGATATAAAATCAACTTTCATAAAATATTTTTGATAAAGGTGTCTAGATATTAAAAAAATAAAGTAAATAATAATAATTAGATAGAAAAGTGTTCCAAATAAACCGATTTCTGCCAACATTTGAGCATAAGAATTATGAGGATGGGTACTGCAGCTGTTTTCATCATACATAAAATCAGACTTACTGCAGTATTTCCTGAATAGTTTTGGTCCCTGACCAAATAAAGGATTATCTAAAAACATATTATAAGATGTCATAATTAGCCTATGATGATGTATACTGAATATTACATTAGTTTGCTGATTATCTTCTGAAGTTGTACTTTCAACTTTTGAAGTTATTTGATTAAAAGTGGAGGTAATATTCCTATCTTTTAATTCAGGTGAATTTAAAGTGATAATTATTATTATGATTGAAGAAACAACAATAGAAAATAATCTTAAAATCTTAAAGTTTTTCATTAAGCAAACAATAAAAATTGCTGACAATGTTAATAATATAAAAGCGGTTCTTTCGCCTGTAATATAAATTAAAACATCAGTAGATATAAAAATTATAAAAAATAATGAGTATATATATTTGGTCCTACTAAAAGAATATATTAAGACAGCAAATAATAATGGAAGTATTCTTGATAAAAAATTGCCAAGAAGTAGATCATCATTAAATGTGAGAGACATTCTGACCTTTGGGCTATCAAATCCAAAAATATTTTTATCATTAAAAAATTGATAGTATCCATCAATTAGCGCAATAAAAACACTAATAATAAGAAAATAAAAAAAAATTTTTATAAAGTTCTCTTTATTTTTAATTAAAAACCATGTTGCCAAAGAAAGAATTCCAAATCTAAAATAAAATAAGGAACTCTCAAGTGATAAATAAGGATATTCTGAAGTTAATGATCGTATTAAAATGTAAAAATAAAATAGAAAAAACCCGAAAACAAAATAATTTAAAAAGTAAAACCAGGTTTTTTCTTTTATAGTAAAATAAAGAAATATTAAATTAATGAAAAAAATTATTATCTCTGGCGCAAGCGGCCCAGTAAGAAGACTAAAAGGTAATAAACAAAATAAAATTGAAGAAAAATTAATTAGATTTTTTCTATTTATCATTTTTAATTTTATTTAATTTTATTTTCTCTCTTTTTTTCCAATTTTTATATTTTTTCCAGTCGTCCTGGCTAATTATATAACCTATGCAGTTTCTAGCATTACATTTACAAACATGGTCTTTGTAATCGTCTTTGTCAAAAGTATATCCATAGTCATATGACAATTCTGATCCTTTTTTGATTCTTTTGATAGATTTAATCCAAATTCTTCCTTTCACAATATCAACCTCGCAGTTTGGATTACATGAGTGATTTATGAATCTTGCCTTATTGTATGAGAATGATCCATCAATATCATATCTTTGATTTAATTCGAAAATATATACAGAACCGGTTTTTTTTGAATTTAAGTATTTTTTTATTCTTTTCTCAGATCTTCTGTCGCCTTCTTTTCTGGTAACTTTTTCTCCAATATATTCAATGATAGTGGCACCTTTTTTAATATCTTGTAAGGCAAAAACTCCTGATCCATGTATTTTAGAGATTTTAACTTTCCATAACTTTTCATTCATATTTAACAAGCAATCCTTTTAATATTGTGCTTTTTTATGTAATAACAGAACAAGATAATTAATTTATATTACAAGTTTATTTTTTAATATATCTAATAGATACTATTATAAACATATAATTTTAATTCCTAGATAGTTTTTATCTTTGTAATTTAAAGTGTAACAAAATATATGAAAATTGCTTGCATAGGCGCTGGATATGTTGGGTTTTCCCTTTCAGTATTACTGTCTAAATATTTTGAGATAAAAATATATGATACAGATTTTGACAAAATAAAGGAGATTAATAAAGGTAGATGTCCTTTCAAAGATAAAGAAATCTCAAATTATATAAGAATTAACAACTTAAAATTCAGTGGATTTGAGTCAATTAAAGAGTCTGTATCTAATGTAAAATATGTAATTATTGCAACACCAACAGACTATAATAGTAAAACAAATGCCTTTGATACATCTTCGGTTGTGTCATCAATAAAAAATATTATTAAATATAATAAAAGATGTACAATAGTTATAAAATCCACTGTTCCTGTTGGTTTCACTGAAAAGATTAATAACAAGTTTCCAGACAATGAAATATTTTTTTCTCCTGAGTTCTTACGTGAAGGGATGTCAATGTACGATAATCAATACCCATCAAGAATCATAGTGGGTTCGAAGAGCAGAAATGCAAAAAATTTCGCAAAAATATTAACACAACTATGTAAAAATAAGAGTAAGGTATCTACTTTATTTATGGACTCAAAAGAAGCTGAAGCAGTTAAATTATTTTCAAATAGCTACCTTGCTATGAGGATAGCTTTTTTTAACGAACTTGATAGCTTTGCCATAGGAAATCAGATAGACACAAAAAAAATTATAAATGGCGTATCACTTGATAAGCGAATAGGTGAACATTATAACAACCCTTCGTTTGGTTATGGAGGATATTGTTTGCCTAAAGATACAAAACAATTATTGACAAGTTATGATAAGGTTCCAAACAATATAATTAAAGCAATAGTTGATGCTAATACTACAAGAAAGGATTTTATTTCAGATACTATAATTTCACTAAAACCAAAAAAGGTCGGTATTTATAGACTAACTATGAAAAATAATTCTACTAATATTAAATCAAGTGCTATTCAAGGAATAATGAAGAGAATAAAGTCAAAAGGGATAGAAGTAATCGTGTACGAACCAACCTTAAATCAGAAAACATTTTTTAATTCTAAAATTGAACCAAACTTGAAAAAATTTAAGAAACTTTCCGACCTAATCATTACAAACCGACTGCATCGTGATTTAAATGATGTAAAAAATAAGGTATTCTCAAGAGATTTATATAAAATTAATTAAACATTAAAAGCTTTTTATGAAGATTTATTGTATCTCCATGTTCTATTAATCTCTCAAATTCTAAGCTTACATTTGATATCTGATCAAAACTAACAAACTCATTTTTATCACGATAAATGCCTTTATAGTCAGTTCTATGCAAATCTTTATTAATAGATAATTCTTCTGTTAATTTTTCATAACTAGAAATTCCAGTAATGCTAATTTCTATATCGCCTTTTTTATTGGAATCATTTTTTTCACTTAGACCAGAAAGTCTAATTAATCTTCTTGCTATATCAATTATCTTAATCGGAGTTCCCATATCCAAGACGAAAATACTGCAATCATCAGATAATTTTGTAGACTGCAGAACGAGTCTCACAGCTTCAGTTATGGACATGAAATACCTTTCTACCTCCTCACTAGTTACAGTAATAGGTCCTCCATTTAATATTTGTTGATTAAAAAGTGGAATAACTGAACCTGAAGAATTGAAAACATTTCCAAATCTTACTATTGAAAACAAAGTATTAAATTTATTTAATTCAATATTTTTCTTATAGCTTGCTTGTATATATAATTCAGCCATTCTTTTACTGAAACCCATTACCGTTTTTGGATTAACAGCTTTGTCAGTTGAGATAAAGCAAAACTTCTTAATATTATTATCAATTGCAGAATCAACCAAATTTCTCGTTGCAAGGAAATTATTTTCAATAGCTTCAATAATATTTTCTTCTAATATACCTACATGTTTATAAGCTGCTGCATGAAATATTAAATCAGGCTTATATTTTTTAAATACTGCATCAATTTTTATTTTATCTTTTACACTTACAAGAATTGATTTGACAGAAACATTTAACTTATCAGTTGATATTTTGTTTAAAATTTCTTTATTTATTGTAAAAAGATTAAATTCACAGTTATCTACTAAGATTAGTCTTTTACATCCAATTGTACATAATTGCCTTACTATTTCTGATCCAATACTACCACCTGCTCCAGTTACTAGTATAACTTCCTCATCAATAGATATTACCTCATCTGTTAAATTTTCTTGTTTCCTGTCAACTAGGTCCTCTAAGCTGAGTGGCTTAGATATTGAACCTCTAAAATGAAAATCTGAAATATTTTCTAAGTCAGGCATAAGTCTGATGCGAATATTATACTTTTCTAGTGAGCTTATAATTTCCCTCTTTTGATTAATACTGTATTTATCAGAGAGAATTATTTCGTGCGGCTTTAATTCAGAAATTAGTTTATCTAATTTCGAAGTTGATTTTACAGGAATTGTATTTATTTTGCTGTTTTTGTATCTTTTATCGTCTTCAATAAAAGCTACTACTTCATTAAATTTAGTGTTTTCTAAGAGATTTGATAAATTAACTGAATTCTTGTTTATACCGTATATAAATACTTTATTTTCCTTCAGAAAGTCATTTGAAATAGAAATTAAATATATAAACAAAAGTCTGCTAATTAATATTATCATAAAGAATGATAACGACTGCAATATAAGAAAGGGTATATTAAATTCAGCAATACTTGATAGGAAAATTAAGATAGATGATATTAATATGTATGAAATTAACGCATATATTATATTTATAATATTTCTAAAATTAAAATATCTAAATACCTGTCTATATAAACCGAAAGCCTGAAATAAAATAAGAAATTTAGTTAAGAAATAAAGGAAAAATAAATAATAATCTGAAATTAATGCAAGAGTAATATTTTCTACAAATACAAGTAATGTCAATAAAGTTGAAAATAACGAGGATAGAATATCTAATAATACTACAAAAAATATTTTTTGTTTCCTGGATAAAGAATTAATAATTGTTTTCATCTTGTTAATGTGAAATATCTGATTTTTTTATAATTTGAATAAATGTTAAATAAATTATGTAAAGATCAAAAAAAATTGACTTTCTCTGCTTACAATAGAAATCATCGTATTCTACCTTTTTTTCAATAGATAATCTATCTCTACCATTCACTTGTGCCCAACCAGTAATTCCTGGTTTAATTTTGTGTATGTTTTTTCTTGTACGTAATTGAATAAGATCCGATTGATTAAATAACGCTGGTCTTGGGCCAACAAAAGAGAGGTCTCCTCTTATAATTGAAAAAATTTGAGGTATTTCATCCAAACTGTATTTTCTTAAGAAAAAACCTATTCCTGTTATTTTTTCTCTAGGATTAGAAATTAAATGAGTGGCAACGATAGGAGTGTCTTTCTTCATGGTTCTAAATTTAGGCATATGAAAAATTTTATTATCTTTACCAACTCTTTTAGACCAAAAGATAGGTGTGTCTCTTGTGCTTATTTTTATAGATATATAAATTACAATTAACGGAACAATTAAAATTATAATAAAGAATAATGCAAAAATAATTTCTAGTAAACGCTTTATCATTTTGACTAATTATATAATTTCATTTGTTCTGAATTAATTTTATTGATATCAAATTTTTCTTCTGCAAGTAATCTTGCTTTAGATCCCATCAAATTTCTTTTTTCTTGGTCTAATATTAACTCTTCTATTTTACTAACAAGATCATCAATATCGAACAACTCTACCAAAAAACCAGTTTTATTAGGTATTATAGATTCCCTACAGCCAGGTACATTTGTTACTATTGCTGGCAAACCACAGGCAGCGGCTTCTAAAATTGTTTTTGGCATGCCCTCCCTATAACTAGGAAGGACGATAATTTGTGAATTTCGATAAATTGATAATTTATCTATCTCAAAGCCCCTCCATTCTATTGCTCCTTCAATATTCCATTGATTTAGAATTTTTTTAGGAATTGAACTTGGATTACCCTCATCAGTATTGCCATAGAGTATAAATTTTATGTGTTTGTATCTTTTCTTTAAAATACGAGCAGCTTCAACAAATTCTCTAACACCTTTCTCATAGATCATTCTTGCTACAAGGGATACCTCGATTATTTTTGAACTATTAACTTGTGGTTTAAAATATCTTATATCAACGCCTGAACCAGGTATTAATACTATATTTGTATCTTCACTTTTATTTGATGAAATAAATTTAATATATTTTTTGTCGTCTGAGTTTTGAACAATGATGGTACTATTATTGTTTCTCAATGACAGACTTAAAATATTTTTAAAAATATACTTAAAAATTAAATTAAATACATTTTTTTTTATAAATAAATGTCCAAAACCTGAAATAGCAAGTACAATTTTCTTGATACCTATTAAACGCCCAAAAAGACTTACAATTAAAATATTTTTATTTGAGATCGCATGAACTATATCTGGCCTAACAATTATTAAAATTCTAATAAAATTAATAATTCCAATTATATCTTTAAATACATTATATCTTCGACTTAAATAGCTTTCATGAACGACAATGTTTAAGCTTTCAAGAGTTTTACGTTGATTAGTAATATTAGTAAGTAAATGTACTTCATAACCATTTTCAACAGCCAATCTAGCTAATTCAATTCTGTGTGAAATAAAGCTCCAATCAACATTATTATAATATAAAATTTTTTTAGTTTCTTTCTTACTATTTGATAATGATTTTATCATAATAAAGATACATCAAAGTGTTGTTATAGCTGCCACACTTTTAACCCAATTTTTTTTGCACTATTAATGTCTAAATTTGATTGAATGTCATAAATCACACCCTTATCACTAATTTTATCTTTATAATTTTTTAAACTTATACTTTTAAACTCATTGTGAGAAACAGCTAATATAATTGCGTCAGCATTAGAGGGCAAATCAAACCAACTTTTCTTATTTTTAATTTTTGTTTTTTTAAAAATTTCCATATCATCTACCCGAGGATCAAAAATAGATAAGTTGATGTTGTAAGACTTTAAAATCTTTATTACATCTAATATTTTTGAGTTTCTTATGTCTGAAACATTTTCCTTAAATGAGAGGCCTAATATAATTACATTTGCTTTATCAAGACGTAATTTTCTTCTTACCAGCTCCTTTATTAATAAATTTGATAAATAGTCAGACATGTTGTCATTAATCTTCCTACCTGCTTGTATAACCTCTGTGTGAATGCCTAATTCTGATGCTTTATGTACTAAGTAATAAGGATCAACTCCAATGCAATGTCCTCCGACTAAACCAGGCTTATAATTCTGAAAATTCCATTTAGTATTTGCAGCTTTCAAAACATCACTTGTATTGATATTCATTTTATTAAAAATTATTGACAATTCATTCATTAGAGCGATGTTAATATCTCGTTGAGTGTTTTCGATAACTTTAGCTGCTTCAGCTGTTTTAATACTAGAAGCCTCAAATATTCCTGCAGTAATAATTTTTTTGTATATATAAGAAACCTTTTTAAGAGTTTCAGGGGTATCGCCAGAAACAACTTTGATTATATTTGACAATGTTTTATTTTTATCTCCAGGATTTATTCTTTCAGGACTATAGGCAACAAAGAAATCTTTTTTCCATTCATACCCTGAATATTTTTCAATAATTGGCACACAAATTTCTTCGGTAACACCTGGATAGACTGTAGACTCATAAATAACAACGGTCCCTGATTTTATATTTTTTGCAACTAATTTCGAGCTTGACTCTAAAAAACTAAGATCGGGTTTTCTTACTTTATCAATTGGAGTAGGCACTGTTACGATAATAATATTGGCTTTAGAGATTTTTTTTTCTGAGTTCGTAAATTCTAATTTTTTTGCTTTTTTAAAAGACTCAATGGCAACTTCATTATTAATATCGATACCTTTTCTGTAACTTTGAATTTTCTTTTTTGATATATCATACCCTATTGTTTTAAAATATTTTCCAAATTCTAAAGCAATGGGCAAGCCTACATAACCTAAGCCAATGACAGAAATAATATATTTTGATAAACTCATTTTTTTTACATGTTATATTCTAACCAAGTTTGAAAAACAATTAGATTCCAAATAAAATAGTGCCAGTTTCTTTTCTTTGACTTATGTTCATTCCATTTTTGAATAACAATTTCTTTGTTAAAAAAGCAATCACTACTATTTATTGCCATCTCTATTTTTGACTCTGCCATATCTTTAAGAGGGCCTCTTAACCATGATGATAAAGGAATTGCAAAACCCATTTTTGGTCTATTAATAAAATCATACGGTAAATAATCTTCAAGTATACTTCTTAATATATACTTTGATTTTCCTTTATTTATTTTATAACTTTTAGGTAAATTCCAAGATAATTCTATGACTTCTTTTTCTAAAAATGGAGCACGAGTTTCCAACCCAACTGCCATAGAAGCTCTATCAACCTTACATAATATATCATCGGGTAAGTAAGATAATGTGTCACAATACATCATTTTTTCAGTATTATTTAAATGATTTGGTATTTCAAAATTTAATATATTTATACTTGCAGGTGAACCAACTACTAAATCATTGATACTTTTACTATCATCAATATAGTTAGCTAATAAATTTTTGTATAAAATATCTAAATCCTTGTTACCAATTAAATAGGAGAGCTTGACAAGCTTATCAGAAAATTGATAGTTGCTTCCAATCAATCCTAAGTAAATTGTTAATTCTTCTATTTTAGAAAAAATATTAACAGAGGAATTTTTCAGTAAATACGATAAAAACGCTCTTAAAAAATATGGAATAGATAAAATTCTAGACGCCCATAAATAGCGATTATATCCACAAAATAACTCATCACCACCATCTCCACTTAATGCAACTGTCACACTTTCCCTTGCAAAAGAAGACAGCAAATATGTAACTAATTGTGAGGAGTCAGAAAATGGTTCGTCATATATTTTTGGTATTAGAGGTATAACATTTAAAATATCATTGGGTTTGACAATTAATTCGTTGTGATTAGTACCGATAGTATCTGCAATTCTTTTTGCATATGAGGATTCATCGAATCTTTTATCGTCGAATCCTATCGTAAAAGTATTAATCTTATTTTTATTTACCTCTTGCATTAAACATGTAATGAGAGAGGAGTCTATGCCGCCAGATAGAAATGAGCCAATTGGTACATCAGATATTTGTTGTTTCTCAACACTTTTAAGTAATGTATTTTTGAGCTCTGATTTACTACTTTCAAAGTCATTATCCCTTAATTGATTATTGTTTAATATAATTTCATTTATCGAGTAGTAACTTTTTTGTTTAAAATTTTTAGATCCCTTTAAATCTAAATTAGCGAAAGTACCGGGTTTTAATTTGTATATATTTTTATAAATTGTTGCTGGAGCAGGTATGTATCCTGTCTTCATATATACTGCTAGAGAATTTCTATCAATTTGAAAGTTCTTACCCTGTATTGTCTTAAAAGCTTTGAGTTCTGACGCAAAAATAAACTTATTTTCTACCCATCCATAATATAAAGGTTTTTGGCCGATTGGGTCTCTAGCTAATATTAAATGATTGTTTACTTTGTCATAGATAACAAATGAAAACATTCCTTCCATTTCACTCAGTGTTTTTTCAATACCAAAGTTTTCTATATTTTCCAAAATTGTTTCAGTATCTGAATGACTATTCCAATGTGTGATTATTTTCTTTCTAATTTTTAAATGATTATAAATTTCTCCATTGAAAACAATAATATATCTTCCACTTGATGACACCATTGGTTGATGTCCGTTAGATGATAAATCTAAAATGGATAATCTTGTATGTGCTAGTCCTACAATGTTGTTCTGCCAAACACCCTCATCATCTGGACCTCTATGCGAAAGTGACTTTGTCATATCTAATAAGATATTTTTATTTATACCATCAGCACAATAATATCCTGCAAGACCACACATTTATTTTTTCTTATTAGAGACTTAAATTCCAAACTTTACAGTATTCATTTACCATAGTTTGAATTGTAAAATTTGACTTAATATGCATGATAGAATTATTTGACTTATTAATCCAATTTTCTTTATCTGATATTTCATTTTTTGCCTCTGCCAAAGCTTTTAATAACTGACTTAAATTACCTTCCTCAATTACCCATCCAAACTTATTGATAATTAGCTCAACATCCCCAGAATTTGTAGCAATACATATTGTACCACATGCCATACTCTCACTAATTACATTAGGGAAACCTTCTCCACTTGTCGAACACAAAATACTAATATCAGATAGATTGTAGACATATTCTGTGTCCTCGACTTCACCTGCTAATATAGTTTTATCTTTTATGTTAAGTTTTGAAATTTTATTTAAAAGCTCATGATTATCTTTTGTAATTTTAAGGCCAGCTAAAAACAAAACATATTTTCCTTCAGATTTCTGAGTAAATTTCTGAAATGCATTAAGTAATAAATCATGATCTTTTTGAGGATCCCACCTTGCAACCATAGAAATTACTAAATTATCATCTTTAATATTGTATCTATTTCTATATTCATTTCTGACTGATATGTTTTTGTAGTATCTAGAAGTATCAACGCCATTTAAAATAGTTATTATTTTTTTTTTACAGTAAAAATATTCTTCGTGCATTTTAGTGGAAGACTTTGAACATGAAATTATTTTTCTTGGTATAAAATAAGAAAAAATAGATAATACACGTATAAGAATAGATGTTGTAAGTTTTAGTTTTTTTGATCCATTTCGTATTCCCCAGTAAAAATTTTTATTTATAAAAAAAGGCTTGATAACTACTGAGATTAAATCAGCGTGATACATCCAAGTTTGTATTATTTCCGGATTAGATTTTTTTATTATTAATATGATATCAATTAATTTTGAAATAAAATTATATTTACTTATTGACAAATTATAAACCTTTACTCCGATAGACTCTAGTTTTTGAGAATAAAACTGTTTTTTGGAAAGATTAATTACTTGAATATGACTTCTTATTTTTTCCTTGCACAAGTTATAAAGTACTTTTTCCGAACCTCCTAGTGATAAGCTTGAAGTAATTATGACTATTTTAGAACTCATATAATTAAAATAAACTACTAAACTTATGAGCAATTTGTGGAAATGAGTATTGCTGTCTAAACTCATCCAATAAATTAATTTCAATTCTTTGCTCTATTATTTCATCTATTTTATTGGCAAAAACTCTATGATCATCAGTATCTATGGTGTATCCACATTTATTATTTTTTAATAATTCTTCAACACCGCTTATTGACCTAAGAGCTAAAACCGGAGTACTCAATGCAATTGACTCAAGTATCGCATTTGGCAACCCCTCAACAACAGATGTCGAAAGAGATAATAGTGCTTTTGAAACGATAGCATAGGGATTCTTTACATGTCCATATAGCAATACTTTATTTCTTAAATTTAATTTATCAATCTGCTCCTCAAGATTTTTTCTGCTTTTACCTTCGCCTAAAATTAGTAACTTTAAATCTTTTGTTTTAATCTTACTAAATGAATTAATTAGAAATTCTAAATTTTTTTCTGGTGAAAGTCTGCTTACAGTTACTGCAAACTTACTAGGTAAAATAACATTTTCAGAATTTATTATCTTTGCTTGATAACTTATTGAGTCAAAATCAATGGGATTATATATTTTTTCTATTTTTACTTCAAAAGATGGATAAGAACTTAAAAAATCAATTTTGACATCTTCTGCGGGACATATAATTTTTTGAGAGAATCTGTATAACAATGGAGTCAGAAACTTGATAAGATATTTTTTAATAATAGGTTCTGTGTGAATAAGCATGTTATAACAAGTGGATTCTCTAACAAATATTTTACTTTTACTAAAAGCAATTAATTTTGCGATTAGGACAATCAAATTAATATGTCTCTGAGACGAAATAATTATAATATCTGGGTTTTTAAAAAAATATCTTATTAACCTTGGTATGCAGTAAATACTTCGTTTTTTTAAAAATTTTATTTGATTAATATTTTTATTAATTTTTATTTTTCGAGGATCCCTACTGAGTAATATTAAATCAACCTCAAATCCATTTTCACAAAACAAATTTGCAAAATTGCACATTACTCTTTCAGATCCACCTCCTGTAAGAGAATGATTTATAATACATATTTTCTTATTAATCATTTAAGGATATTTTAAATTTATCTTTTATCATTGAAGTAAAATGACTATAAAAATAATCTCCTTGATATTTAAAATTATCATATATATTTTTTTGATTGCATAAGTTTTTTTTACTAACAATCTTAATAAGTTTTTTCTTTAAATCTAGAAAATCTCTATCTTTAAATACAAGGCCATTTATTCCTTCATCAATATATTCTGATGTACCACAAGTTTCTGAACATATTACTGGAAGCCCATATGATAAGGCTTCTAAAATTGAGATACTTGCAGGCTCATCACTTGAGGGAAGAACAAAAAGATTATTTTTTCTATAATAATGTGACATATCTTCAAAAGGTATATTAAGGTATACTTTTACTTTATTTTCTAAGTTTAATTTTTTAATCAATTTGTGAATAATGATTACTCTTTTGAAGTGATCTTCTTTATATGCCTCTCCAATAATAGTTAAATATACATTTTGATGCTCTTCGACCAATGACTTAAAAACCTCAATTAATTCTAAATGTCTTTTTCTTTCAACAAACTTTCCAATTGCTAGAATTTTAAAATTTTTTTTGTTTTTCTCAAAAACTTCTCTTTTTGATACTGCAAACGGCACATAATACGAGTTTTTAATTTTTTTATGTTCATTTTTTTTTGTACCAATAATTGGTGACATATAAGCTGCATTAAAGAAAAATGATAATAAATGAAAAAATACTATCTTGATTACTGATTTGTCTTCATAAATCCTACTTTGAGAATAAACTATAATTTTAATATTTATAATTCTTGATATTAAGATTGCTAATATAGAAAATGATCGACTTAAATCTCTCACTATTACAATTTTTGGTTTTAATAAATATAAATAATAAAAATAACTTATCACACCTGGAAATCCCCTCTTTAAATTTTCGCCACCATCGCCAAATAAATATAAAATTAATTTAGACAGTGGTGATAATTTGAATAATACCGGCTTAATTAAAGAATGGTCTTCAACTTCGTGTTGTATTAATGAATTTATGTGGACCGAGTGGCCTTTGCTGATTAATACTTTAATCCACTCAGTCATATTCGTATGAAATCTAGGTGTAATAAATAATATCTTCATTTTGGTGTTTACTAAAATAAATTTATCCACATTATTAATAAGTAAGTAACAAAAATTATCCATATTGGGTATACAAATACCTTCTTATCACCCGGCAAATCCCATAAAGAATAAAATAATAAAGGAAAAAGGCATGCAATAAACCTAAACGCAAAGGGAGTAAATAAACTTAATAATAAATAAATGAAGAGAATTTGAATAATTAAGTAATGTTTTCTTATATACTCTTCACTACATAAGACTTGAATAATTCCAATAAAAGCAAAAGTTAATAAAAAAAGTAGTTTATCGTCATTAAAAATGAATAATTTTTTACCTAATGTCAGCGTATTTTCTTCTATTTCAAAATTTAGTAAATAAAGAGATGCAATTGATAAGATAGCAATTAACATAATTGAAAAGACCAATGAAACTTTGTCTTTAAGTTTTGGTATAATTGTTTTTTGAATTGCAATTATTCCTAAAACTAATAATGCGCTATTATGAACAAATGGCGCAGCAATTAAAAAAATATACTGCAATCTACTTTTGCTCAATAAAATAGCAATGATTATAAGTGAAAATGAGAATGAATTTTGTATTACTCCTAATGTCATATCTAATGTAATTGGATTTAATAGAAATAGAGTACCAAGTAGAAAAGGTATTTTTTTAAATAAGAAAAATGACCAAATGAATAAAGTGAATATTGAAACAACTTGAAATGTGATTTCAACATTAGATGATATCAAATATTCATTTTGATTTGAAAAATTGGCAATGAAAAAATATTTTGGTTCTAAAATTGAATTAATAAAACTCAACAATTTAACAAAAATATATTTAGCTAGTGTTTCGCCCTCTAGATAACCCAATATTGATCTCTCAGCGAATAGGATATCACTTTCAATATTCATTTTTGAATATTTTGTTAAAATAGAAAAATGGTCGCTTATATAAAGTTGATCATATAAAAGATTTGTCCAAGGGATGTATACAATTGAGAAAGCAAATAATAATGATAGTAAAAAAGTATTCTTCTTTGTCATGAAATTTTTTTTATGTAGTCTAAGTTAAATTATTTTTTTTATAATAGCATAACCCCTTTGGTCAGAGACACTAATATAATTAACTTGATATTCATTATCTTTTTCAATTTCCTTAACAACTTTTACAACACCGGGGAATATATTTTCAGTAACATCGTCAAATATAATATAATCTCCCTTTAATTGTTTTTTTGAGACATAATCGAATTCAAATTTCACTTCGTCGTACTTGTGTTGAGCATCTAAGAAGGCAAAATGTATCCGACTTTTGTCAATTGAAGGTAGTATCTTAATTGTCTCTCCTTGCAGAAAAGTTATCAGATTGAGTTCTTCGCCCCAAGGACTTAATAGCTCGTTTCTTGTTTTTTTACCTTGCAAATCATCAATACAATTCCAATAAATTTTTTTATTATTAGGCAATATATCACAAGTAAGAATGTTTCCTCTCTTACCACTATCTAAGATTGCCTTTGACATACATATTGAAGAAAAACCTCTTGCCGTGCCTGTTTCAAGTATATTTACAGACTGACCACTGGTAATGAAATTATCATCTATATATTTTCTCAAGTAACTATATAAAATTCTTCCATGTTGATAATTAAGTTTTGATTTTTTTATGCATACCTGTGTATGTAAAGCAAGTTTCTCGAAATAATTTTTATCAATTGCAAATCCAATTTCTTTTTCAATATTATTGATATCATTATAACTCTGTTTCTTACAATCTTCATGTAAATTTAGATACTCTGATTTGGAAGCCATTGGTTTTTTTATTTCATTGCCTCTTTTCAAAATTTTAGCTGCTATTTTTTTTAAATAATTAATCAACAAAACCTCTCATAAAATTTTTCCATTTATCTTTTTGATTTTTATACGAATTGCTTTCTGCATCTCTTTGTGCCTGATCTAATATATTAGATATAGAATTTTTATTTTCTATAATATATTTTGCCTTATCTGCGATTGACTCAATATCAGATATATCTACTAACCATCCATTAACATCATGATTAATTAAATCTATAGCTTGACCTACTTTTGTAGACAAAATTGGAACACCTGTTGCCATACATTCAAGAATTGATCTCGGTCCACCTTCTTCTCGTGAAGATACTATGTATAAATCGAGGCAATTATAAAGTTTATTAATATCAATATAATTAGGTAAATTAATATGCTTATAGGGTATTCCTATTTTAATTAAGTTTTCAATAACATATCCACGCGCGGGACCGGATAATAAAACAAATACTTCTGGAATATTTTTTTTAATTAACTTTAATGATTCAATGAATATGTCTGGACCTTTGATGAGTTTGGGCTTTAACCCTCTTCCCCATCCCTCTCCATCTTTTTGAAATGATCCTATAACAATAGCATCTCTAGGTATTCCATATGAAAATCGAAGTTGTTTTTTTGTTTCATTATCTAATTTTGAAAATTGATTATAATTAATGCTTATAGGTATCTTATGTATTTTGTTTGCATCGATACCTGTTTCTAATATTTTTTTTTCCATAATGGAATGGCTTACTTGAATCTTGCTTATTTTTTCATGATTTTTAGAAATATTATCAAACATAGTTTTAAAATGTAGGCTACTTTCAGGCATCCCATGGAAATAAGGAAAAGCGATTCTGTGATTAACTTTTGGAAAATTATTTAGCACTTCATACTTTGAAGTATAAAAAACACATTGGTTAGATGAATTGTAATAATATCTATCATTCAATGTCTCAATTCCTATTTGAGACATTAAATTTTTCATTTCATTTGCTATTGAGGTTAAAACCCAATCAGCACCATCTCCTCTAATTATTAGTTTAGAAAACGGCCTCCACGATTTAGACTTAAATTTTTCTAAAAAGTATAGTTTGCTAATAAATTTATTTTTTTCCAATTTCTGAACTTTCAATAATTATTTGCTAAGACAAATCTACGAGAAATTTATGTCTTTCATAATATTTTTTATAATAAATTTCCATCTTTGCATGTATGTATTATCTTGCCATGTTTTTCTATCTATTAGTTTGTCAATCTTTGTGTCTACGATCTCACTTATTTCTTTTACCATCATGTCAATATTAGAGGGATCACTCTTATAAAAACTACAATTTGTATTGTCTAAGCCAAGACTTCTTATTTCTGCACAATCAAATGTTATAATGTTAGCTCTTGCCCCAATGCATCTATATATATCCCAATTATTAAGCCAATTAGTGTCTTCAAGTTCTTTTCTTGTCATTCCCCAATTTAAATTGATTCCTTTTTCAGACCCCAATTCATGAAATGGAATGTGCAAGGAATATTTGCCAGCAGAGTAATGCTTTACTGTACCGAATTTATTAACAACTTTAAAATTTTTGAATTTTTTTAATTTAATTAATAATTCTTTTTCGATCGGCTTATGTGCTCTTCCGTTAAAATTAACAATTGAATAGCCATTTTCTAATAAGCCAAGTATTATGTCCCTTCTATGAGTTTTTGATGTCAGCCTTCTCGATCTATCAAGCGTCCCATTGAATACAATGTCATACTTAAAAGAGTTGTTTTTTTTTGGCATTTTTTTGCCTTGGAATGCTAAAGGAGTATAAATTACTTTGTTATTTGAATTATAATAATTAGTTAAATCTCTGGTACTTTGTTCAAAAATAATATTAGTAAACTTAAATATTTCTCTCCTATTTACCCACTCAATCTGGTTGAAAGACCATGTATATTTATCTATGCTATTTGAAGAGCTCAAAAATTCCATCGCATCATTACTTAATCCAATAAAAATAACGCCATCAAATTTTGTATATATTTTTTTAAATTTTTTTAAATATATAATCCTAAATTCTATATTTGTATTATTGCAAATTTTTTTTAAACAACTTTTTGTATGAAAATAGTCATGCTGGCTTCCATATGCATACGCATATTGATCATACCAAGGTACCTTTGGTACAACCGCTAATTTATAAATTCTAGGATTGTTCACTTATAAAATTCTTTTATTTTGTCAGTAATATATGAGATTTCTTCATAAGTTAAATCAATAGATGATGGTAACCAGAGACCATGTCTACCTATCATATTAGAAACTGGAAGATCTTTATTCTCATCATATGATTTTTGCTTATTTATTGGTGGATACATGAGTCTTGTTCCAATATTAGAGTTTTCAAGGAAATTTTTAAGTTCATCTCTTTCTTTTGCAATAAGCTCTATGAACCACGGAGTGGTATTTTTGATATCATTGTAAAGTATTTTAAAGTTATCATTTGAAACCAATTTTTCTTTATAAATACTATAAATTTTTTTCTTTTTATCTCTTCTATATTGAAGTTTTTTCATTTGTTCAATTCCAACCACTGCCTGAATATCAGTAAATTTAAAATTGTAACCTAAATAATCATGAATATCATTTCCTCCCTTTGTTCTTCCAAAGTCTTTTAAGTATCTTAATTTTTTTGCAATTTCATCATCGTCAGTAATTAAGGCACCTCCTTGACCTGTACTTATAATTTTAGCAGGAGAAAAGGAAAATGAACCGACTCTTCCCATAGTTCCTATGTGTCTGCCATTGGGATAAAATGATCCAAGAGATTGAGCGGCATCCTCGATTAATGATAAGTTTTTTAATTTACAAAACTGAATAATCTCTTCGATATTATAACTTGGATAACGACCGTTGGATGAAACTAAAAAAACAGCTTTTGTCTTTTTTGTAATATTTCTTTTAATTTCATTTAAATCAATGCACAGACTTTCAGGCTCAACATCAACAAAAATTGGTTTTGCACCTAATAGTCTAACTGAATTTGGTGTCGCAACCATAGTATAATTAGGAACAATTACTTCATCGTTTGTAGTAATGTCACAAGCTATAGCAGCAAGTGTTAAACTAACTGTTCCATTATTTACCATTATACAGTGTTTTGATTTTGTATATTTTGAAATCATATCTTCAAGTTCACTTGTTTTCTTAAATTCAGTGATCCATCCTCCTTCACTCATATACTTATCAAGAGATAATCTTTCTTCTTCACCAAAAATTGGTTTAACCTGATCAATTTTATTAATCATAATTTTTTGAATAATCTGAATATTATATTTAAGTTTTTTGAGAAGATCTTATAGAACAAATTATTTATTTGAAATCTAATCTTAAGAAAAGAGTGTTGATTGCTAATGCTTTCACCTTTGAAATATCCCCATTCTCCCAATTCTTCTTTAAGAGAATAGTTTAATATTTCTTTGTCTCTATCCATTATTAAATCTCTCCAGGTACCTGGTTTACCAGTAAAAACATGAAAACCGTGGAAATGTGTTTTTTTATCGTAAAATTTGAAACTAGAATATCCTTTTTGAAGTTTTTTGGTATTCGATATACTAAATTTTTCACGAATTAAATTTCTTTTTTCATTTTCAATTGTTATCTTAAAAAACTTTTCAAGTTCATTGAAAAGAAAATTATAATCTTCAATCCACTCCTCGTACTTTAAAAAAAGTATTTCTCTTTTACAATTATCATTCTTGAAACTATTTAAATGATAATAAATATTTTCTTTAACTCCAACAATATATTTATATAAACTTTCAAATGATGCTAAAGAGATATTTTCTTCACTGTCAAACTTTTTTCCAACTCTCCACGCTGACAGGGCGCAATCTCTAAAATCTCTATATGTTACAACTATTTTATCCCCATCTTTAAAATATGAGTGCGTTTGAGGTAATATTTTTTTTTTGGGAAATAATTCTTTAACGATATTATAAACTACAGTGCCACCACTTCGAGGTAGTCCATATAATTTAATTTCAGGCATAAAAAAATTACTTCTCACCTTCTAAATTAAGGCTTATTAAAATTCCTTCTTTATCTTTATGGGGAATGTAGGCGAGGCTGTAATCGTCAAATTTTTCTCCAAATACTTCTGTAGGTTCAAATTTTTTTATATTATTAAATCCCGTTTCCTCAAGTAAATCTGTTAGGGATTTTAAATCATATACTGTTTTATGATAGAAATGATTTCCATCATCGGATTTCCATTTTCCATAAAGTGGACCAAGTACACCTCTGCTATTTATATCCTTGGTTTTCAGATAAACATCAATTATTGAAGTAAAGTTTGGAACCGCAACTCTTAAGATACCTTTCTTCTTGAGAACTCTATACCATTCAGAGAGAACTTTTTTGGCATCTTCTTGATTAAAGTATTCTAGAGTATGAGAACAATAAATGCTATCAACAGAATTGTCTTCGAACATTGATAAATTATCAACATTGCTTTTATAATCTATGTGAGAAAAATTATTTAGATCAATATGAATATGACCTTCAATAAATTTTTCACCACATCCTAAATGTAAATTTAATTTATTAGAATCTTTTTTTATCCGTTTCAACATCTATGAATGGTCCATTTTTTGCTTCAATAACTTTTGTATCATCCTCAAGAATTGTATAGCCATGTCCGCCATAAGCAAAGACAGCTAAGTCACCTTTTTTTAAAATTAATGACTCAAAAAAATTTTGATCTTCATCGTATAAATCGACTTTCATAGAACCACTCTTGATATAGGTTGTTTCCATCGTTCTGTTTGCTACCCTATCAAAATCTTTGTGTTTATGAGCATCTAATTTCTTATCTTTGTCATACCACCATGACCCTACTTGAACAAATAGGGAGTCTGGTGTAATGAAATTCAATCCTTTTTTCCAATCTTCGTCTCTATAAATTATGCAAATTAGCTTTTCATTTCTTTTAATAATTTTCATCTTATTTATCTCTCATATTTAGGATTGGATTAGTTACTAACCATTTAATATTTAATCTACTATCATTCCATTTAATTACAAATTGATCCTTTACATCAAAATATTCACCAATATAAGCTAGCTTATAGTGATAAACTACTTCTTCACTTAAAGCACAATAACCATTTGCAAAATTAGGAGGTACAAGTACAACAATCTGATCTGAACTATTAATTGTAAATGTGTCCCATTTTAAGTAAGTCTCAGATTCTGGTCTACAGTCAACAACTACTTGTTGTATCTCTCCATAAACACATGTAACTAACTTCCATGTCTTTATATCACCGTGAAGACCCCTTAGTACATTTTTTTTCGAAAGTGAAAACTTGTCATGTATAAATTCTATATTTTTTGGAAGGAAACTCTCAAATTTATTTTTTAAATAAGTTGTATAGATTGAACCTCTCAAATCATTAAAAACTGATACATTAAAAGCGTAGAGATCTTTTATTTTATTTGATTTTATTAATTTAAGATCACTAGATTTATCAAATGACATGATCTTAATCGGTACTAGCTTTTAGTTCTTCATAATCAGCTTTAATCATTATTGAAACTAATTTTTTAAATTTTGTTTTTGCTTCCCATCCAATTTTACTTTTGGCTTTTGAAGGATCACCAATTAATTTATCCACTTCTAATGGACGATAATAAACTGGATCAACTTTTACAATGATCTTACCGTTTTCTCTATTGACTCCGTGCTCTTTAACACCGCTGTCTTTCCAATCAATTTCAATTTCGAGTTCTTTAAACGAAGCCTCAATAAATTCTCTTACAGAATGCATTTCACCAGTTGCTAAAACATAGTCATCCGGCTTATCTTTTTGTAACATCATCCACATACCTTCCACATACTCTGGTGCATATCCCCAATCCCTTTTTGCATCGAGATTTCCGATAGAGAGTGAATCTTGTAAGCCCAACTTAATTTTTGCCGCAGCTTTTGTGATTTTTCGTGTTACAAAAGTTTCACCTCGCCTTGGGGACTCATGATTAAAAAGTATTCCATTTGTTGCATGAATATTATACGCATCTCTATAAATAACTATCGACCAATAAGCATAAAGTTTCGCAACTCCATAAGGTGATCTAGGATTGAAGGGAGTTAATTCACTTTGTGGTGTTTGTAATACTCTCCCATATAGTTCACTTGTCGATGCTTGATAAAATCTAGTATTAACCCCTGTTGTCTTTATTGCATCTAAAAAACGTAGTGTTCCTAATGCATCAACATGTGAAGTGTATTCAGGTATTTCAAAAGATACCTTTACATGACTTTGGGCTGCTAAATTATATATCTCATTAGGCTCAACTTTTTCAATTATTCTATTAAGGTTACTTGTATCTGTAATGTCTCCATAAAAAGTTTCTAGATTAGGGTGATCTAAGATATGTGAGATTCTCGATGTATTAAATGAACTACTTCTTCTTATTATTCCATAAACATTATAGTCTTTTGAGAGTAGAAGCTCAGCTAAATATGATCCATCTTGACCAGTTATTCCAGTTATAAGGGCCTTTTTTTTCATTGACATAACATATATAACATTAAAATTAAAAATTAATCTATTTTTTTGAGAATAAAGAAATATCCAGTATTAACATAATGATTTTTCGAACTTTCAAATAATGAAAAAATAGGACGAGTAAAATTTAATATTTTACTCAAAAATTTAGAAGAAAAATTTTTATAGTAGCTAAATTGAATTCTTAAAATATCATATATTACATTACTTGTAGAGCCCATTTCTTCTAAAGTAATTATTTCAAAATTAATTGACTCAAATAATTCTACAAGTCCACTCTTCGTATACCGTAATTTATCAAAATTACTGTCTCCATGAACAGGAGACATAAAAGGAACTGATCCTATGATATGCCCATCTTTACGTAAAATTCTTTTTATTTCCTTCATTGCTAAATAAGGTTCTTTTAAATATTCTAAAACTTCACAAAATACTACAGTATCAATCACTGAATTACTCAGAGGCATATTATAAACAGAAGCTAAAAAATCTGGATTAGTAGAATCGTCTACATTAAGGTATTCCCAAGAATTTTGATTTGTTAAATTGGGATTAAAAAGACCTCTTTTGTTTTTTTTCTTCCCACCAATATCTAAAACTCTGCCACTTATTAAATTTTTATATTTTATGAGAAGGCCATCGAGAAATTTTCTTCTGTAACTATACATTTTATAAATCTCTAATTAATACGAACTTGTTTTTATCTTTAAGTCTAATGATTTCTTTTTCAAGCCATTTTGTTCCATACAGAACAAGTTCTCTATCGTGAAAAGCAAATACATTCTTTTCGTCAATGATTCTAAGTTTTTTATTATCATTATTTATTTTTCTACTAGAATTTATTATTTCTATTCCATTTGCTTCAGCGGCCTTTATAGTTTTATCTGCGTAGACATTGCCTGGTGGTATAAATGTTTTTACTTTCATGCCAGTCCAGTCTTCAAGAATTCTTTGTGATTCTTTTAAGTGATCAAAATGCCAGTCTCTAGGTAAATAATCCCAGAATTCTCTGTGATTACTTCTATTTGATTTGAACATTTTGGGAAGATGATCACCTATAACACAATGAGATAAACCATGATTTGCAATCTCTATATTGCCATTTTTGAAATTTGATAACAAGAGTTCCGCTTGCTTTGGAAACTTCTCATAAAAAGGCAATAAGTTTGAATGTTCATCAACATAACAAGCGGTAATTCCAATCGTTAGTTTTGCCTCATACTTTTCTAATATATTTATTATTTTTACCCATTGATTAAAGTCTAATTCTTCATATGGCCCCCATGCTCGCAAATAAGGCAAATATTTTAAAAATAAAATGTTACAAAAAGGATATTTTGAATAAACATTGAACCTTTTGGATGATGCTCCTACATCATCCATTCTTAATGCTATTTTTTCTAACATGATTGCAATTTATATTTTGTATTCACTGCAGTTAATTATATAAATATAGTAAAATGGTCCCATTGAAAATTTGTGTAACGGGTTAGGTATTTTTTTGAATTGTAATCCCATGTTTTCTAAGTAGCTATCATAATTCCAAAAATAGCTAAATTTAGAAAATGCTTTACCTGGGTTTTCTAATCCAGCTTTAACTTGATATCTGTATTTTTCTGAGACATCTCCTATTACACCTTCTAGGAAAGGCTCATTCAATATTATACATTCTGAAATATTTGCTAAATCTTTTAAAACATTTACTACGATTTTTTCTTCTGGAATATGGTCTAACACAGAGGATGTAAATGATAACGAGAACTCATTATTTTTAAACTTATTTAAGATTCTTTCATCTGATATATATCCCCTGAAATTTGTATATTTACTTTCAAGCTTTTTAACAATTGGATTAACATCTATTCCAACAGCAGAGATATTTTCTAGGTGATTGATAAAATATTCAAGATTGACACCATTATTACAACCAAACTCTAGTATTTTTTTTAATTCATTTGTATTATTTACTGCATTATCAAAAATCACTGGAACTCTAAGGGGAACATAGATTTCCTTATGATTTGCCCAATATCTTTTAGCTGAAATATTTTTTAATAATTGGGGTTGAACTGAGTTCCATAACAATTTTAATCTTTGTAATACTATTTTTAATAAATTGATTCTTAACATTATATTATGTGTGTTGAGTCTGTTTAATCATTCTATTTCAAGTCTAAATAAGTTATCAAGTATAGATAAATTAAATACTCTAATATAGAATTTACCTATAATATAGTTATTTATAATTTTATCGAAATTCGAATGCATTTGTTTAATATTAAAAATTGATTTAACAAATTGTGATCTATTATACGATTTAAAGATTTCATCCTTATTTTCAATTAAGAATTTTTGACCATCCCACTCAAATCCTATTTTATCATTTCTCCAGGCTATTTGAGTGTTGAACTTGGCCATTATCTGTCTCAATTGATATTTCCAATAAGGAAGTTTTACTTTTTCATTTGTTTTCAGATTTACATATTTAAGAAGTGATAAATCAAGTAGTGGACTCCTTAGTTCAATCGAATATTTCATAGAGTTCTGATCACCTAAAAATATCCAATTTGGAAGTCTTCCACTATAAATATCTTTAAATTGATATTTTTTAAGACTAAAAATTTTATTTGTATTAAATCTATAATTATAAGGTGAGAAATAATTAAGGATAATTTTTTTTGAATAAAGATTTAGATTCAAATTGAAATTTTTTATTAGTTTCTTATATAAAAATTTATTTATAAAAAAAATTTCAAAAATTTTTAATCTTTTTAAAAAAAATTTTATTAAGGATTTTAAAAATCCAATATTTTTTAAACTTTTGAAGTTTTCTTTTTTTAAAAAACTAAATGCTGAAA